>Ga0209810_1000134_pt1 | contig 223116 bp, 200 predicted proteins | sample Coa_R1_7_FD_187159 | JGI IMG/M metagenome (GOLD analysis project Ga0209810, IMG submission 187159) | Surface soil microbial communities from Centralia Pennsylvania, which are recovering from an underground coalmine fire - Coalmine... | ecosystem: Environmental > Terrestrial > Soil >...
TCCCGAGACCAACCCGCGCTACCATCGGCTGATCCAGGCCTTCGGGCAAGCGACGGGGGTGCCGGTGCTGCTGAACACCAGCTTCAATCTGCGGGGGGAGCCGATCGTCAACACCCCGAGCGATGCGCTGCGCACCTTCCGCCGCTCGGGGCTGGACCTGCTGGTGGTCGACCACTGCCTGGTCCAGCGCGACGACCGCTGAGCCCACAGGGCTGAGCGGCTTCCGGTGGCGATAGCCGCTCACCGCCACGGCGCTGGCGGTCAGCCGTCAGCAGCCAACCGCCAGCGCTATGTGGTCTCCTCGCGCACGGCCGCGATCACAGCATCCTGCTCCTGCTCGGTCATCTGTGGATAGAGCGGCAGGATGAGGGTTTCGTCGGCCGCGCGCTCTGTCCAGGGAAGCTGCCCCTCTGCCGCCCAGCCAGCATAGGCCGGCTCGCGGTGGATCGCCATGATCCCCGCCCGGGTAGAGATGCCCCGCTCCTTCAGCCGCTGGATGAGCTGGTCGCGCGGCTGGCGGCTCTCCGGCGTGATCCAGACGAGATAGGACTGGGAGTTCGGCTCCAGGTGCGCCGGAAGTCGCGGGACACGAACGCCGGCCAGGTCGGCAAATGCGGCATCGTAGCGCGCCGCCAGCGCTCGGCGCCGCACCAGCAGCTCGGGCAGCCGCTCCATCTGGGCCACCCCCAGCGCGCCCTGGAGATTGGTGAGCCGGTAGTTGTAGCCGACGTCGACGTAGTTGTAGCCCACCGAGGCGCCGGCCACGTGCCGCTCGAGCGCGGAGCCGGCCTCGCCGTGGTTGACCAGCCGCCGGGCGCGCTCGGCCAGGGCGTCGTCGGCAGTGAGCAGCATACCCCCTTCGCCGGTGGTGATCACCTTGCGCGGGTGGAAGCTCAGGCAGGCGAGCCGGCTCCAGGAGCCGATCTCGCGGCCTCGGTAGCGCGAGCCCAGCGCGCAGGCGGCGTCCTCGATCACCGCCAGGCCATGGCGGGCGGCGATCGCCTCGATCGCGTCCATCTCGGCCGGCACGCCGATCTGGTGCACCGGCAGGATCGCCCGCGTTCGCGGGCTGAGGCTCGCCTCGATCAGCCGCTCGTCCAGGTTGAGCGTATCTGGGCGGACGTCCACGAACACCGGCCGGGCGCCAACGTGGCGGACCACGTTGGCGCTGGCGATGAAGGACAGCGACGGGACGATCACCTCGTCGCCCGGCCCGATGCCGGCCAGCAGCAGCGCCAGGTGCAGCGCGGTGGTTCCGCTGCTGGTGGCGATGGCGTGGCGGGCGCCGGTCCAGGCCGCGACCGCCGCCTCGAAGGCGCGGGTCTGCTCGCCCTCGATCAGCCAGCCGCTGCGCAGCGTCTGGAGCAGGAGCTCCGCCTCGCGGTCGCCGATGGCGAGGCGGGTAACGGGGATCTGGGAGTGAACCAGGCTCACGCACCTCCCTCCCTGGCCACCACGGCGACCGGGCGTGCCTGGCGCCCGAAGAAACCAGCCACTGCCGCGGCCACAACCGCGAGCTGCTCGTCGCTGAGCTCGGGGTACAGCGGCAGCGAGAGGACGCGTTTCGCCGCCGCCTCGGCGTGGGGAAAGTCGCCTTCGCGATACCCCAACCAGCGCAGCGCTGGCTGCAGGTGCAGCGGGACGGGATAGTGGATCCCGGCGCCGATCCCCTGCTCCGCAAGCGCCGCCAGCAGCGCATCGCGTGCGTCGGTCTCGATCACCAGCAGGTGATACACCGGCTCGCTCTCGGGCCGGGTGCTGACGAAGCGAATCTCCGGGACGTCGGCCAGCGCCTGGCGGTACGTGGCGGCCAGCGCCTGGCGGCGCCGGGTCCAGGCAGGCAGGTGCCGCAGCTTGACGGAGAGTATCGCCGCCTGCAGCCCATCCAGCCGATTGCCGTAACCGATCAGTTCGTGCAGGTACTTATCCTGCCGGCCGTGGTCGCCCAGCATCCGCACCCGCTGGCCAAGCTCGACGTCTTGCGTGACGACCGCGCCGGCGTCGCCGTACGCGCCCAGGTTCTTGCCCGGGTAGAAGCTGAAACAGGCGGCATCGCCCCAGTGGCCCGGCCCCAGCCCCTGGAAGCGGGCGCCGATCGCCTGCGCCGCGTCCTCGATCAGCCGCAGCCCGTGCCGCCGGGCGAAGGCGACGATGGGCGGCATGTCCGCCATCTGGCCGAACAGGTGCACCGGCAGCACCGCGCGCGTCCGCGGTGTCAGCGCCGCCTCCAAGCCGGCCGGATCGAGCGTGTGCGTCGCCGGATCGACGTCAACGAACACCGGCCGGGCGCCGACGTGGACGATCGCCTCGGCAGTGGCGATGAATGTGTTGGGGACGGTGATCACCTCGTCGCCCGGGCCGATGCCGCAGGCCCGCAGCGCCAGGGCGAGCGCGTCGGTGCCGTTGCTCGTCCCCACCGCGTCCGCGGTGCCGCAGAAGGCGGCGAGCTCGCGCTCGAATGCGGCGACGTAGCGGCCTTTGATAAAGGCGCTGTCGTGAATCACGCCGGCGATGGCTGCCTGGATCTCCGCGGCGATCGCCTGGTATTGCGCGAACAGGTCGACGAGCGGGATCACCGGGCGCGTCGGGCGCGCCTGCTGCACAGCGGTCATGGCACCTCTGGGGAAGGGCTGCGTCCGCGAGCCCTGGCGCTCGCTGGCCCGCGGCCAGCCCGGCCAGTGTACTGGAGCGCTGCCGAGTCCTCCAAACGCAGGGCTAGACCGCGGTCCGCTCTGCCGCAGGCGCGGGATCGGGGTCGCTGGCGAAGCCATAGGCGCGGCGGACGAGGTAGATCGGGCGTGCCTTGGCCTCTTCGTAGATCTGGGCGATGTACACGCCCACTACCCCGAGCGAGATGAGCTGCACCCCGCCGAGGAAGGTCATGACCGCCAGCATCGAGGCCCAGCCGGCGATCGGGACGTGCGCGAACAGCTTGGCCGCGACGGCGTAGGCGCCGTACACGAAGCTGGCCAGCGCCAGCAGGCAGCCGAAAGCGGCCACCAGGTACAGCGGGGTGCTGGAGAAGGCGATGGTCGCGAGCAGGGCCAGCCGCAGCATGCGCCGCAGCGAGTACTTGGACGTGCCGGCCTCCCGCGCCGCGGCGTGGTAGACCACGCTGGTCTGCTCGAATCCGATCCACTGCACCATCCCGCGCAGAAAGCGCGACCGCTCGGGCATCTGCTGCAGCGCCCGTACCGCGGCGCGATCCAGCAGGCGGAAATCGGCCGAGCCCTCCTTCAGCTCCAGCTTGCTCAGCCGGTTGAGCACCGCGTAGAACCAGCGGGACGACGTGCGCTTGAACCAGCCCGCGTCGGCGGTGCTCACCCGCTGGGTGGTGACCACGGCGTAGCCCTGGCGCCAGCGGGCGATCAGCTCGGGTAGCAGCTCTGGCGGATGCTGCAGGTCGCCGTCCATGGTGATCACCGCGTCGCCGCTGGCGAAGTCCATCCCCGCGCTCACCGCCTGCTGGTGGCCGAAGTTGCGCGACAGCCAGAGCAGCTTCACCCGTGGGTCCAGCGCCCGCTCGCGCAGGACGGCCTCTTGTGTACCGTCGGTGCTCCCGTCATCGACGAAGATGAGCTCGAAGCCGTCGCAGATCGGTTCGAGCACCCGCCGCAGCCGCCGGCACACCTCCGGCACGTTCGCGGCCTCGTTCAGCACCGGTAGGACGACGGAGACTTCCACCCCAGACATGGACGCCACCCTGTTCCAGAAGCCCTGCAAGCCGCTGCCCAGCTCGTGACACAGGAGTGTAGCGGCTGGCCCCGGGCCAGGCAACAACGGCCTGCCGCGCCTTGACTGCGGCGGCCGCCGCGGCGTAGGCTCCACTGCTGGCGAGCCAGGTTGGTCTATCTTGGTGACACGGTCCTACGCTCCGCGCCGCTCGCGGAGCGTACTCTTGCAAGCCTCTCTCCGCGCCGTACCCTGGACGGGGCTGGCGCTGGTCGCGGTCTGCCTGGCGGCGAGCGTGCCGTACGCTTCCACGCTCAACCAGTATTTCCTCGGCGACGACTACGGGCACGTCCAGCTCTACCTGCATCCGTCGCTGCTCACCTTCCTCTCCCTGTTCTTCACCCCGGTCACGCAGGGGATCTACGGCGTCACGTCGGACGGGCTGCGGCCGATGTTCGCGCTGACCTATCAGCTCGACGCCCTGATCGACGCGTCCTCGCCGCTGGTGTATCACGCCACCAATGTGGCACTGCACGCGCTGACTGCGCTGCTCGTGTTCGCCACGGCGCGCCGCGTGGCGCAGCTCAGCCTGCCGGCGGCGACCTTCGCCGGGATCCTGTTCCCGCTGCTGCCGAGCCACGTCGAGGCTGTCGCCTGGATCACCGGCCGGGCGGCAATAGTCTTTGGTCTGATGTTCCTGGCGGCCTTCCTGGCCTATGCCGCCTGGCGTCGCGGCGGCGCGCCAGGCTGGTATGCCGCCTTCCTGGCGCTGTTCTTCCTGGCGCTGTTCAGCAAGCAGTCCGGCATCACCATGGTCCCGCTGCTGGTGGCCTACGACGCGCTGGTCGCCCGGCGGCGCCTCTCTCTCTCCTGGGGCACCATCCGCCCCTACCTGCCACCGGCGGCGCTCACGCTCGGCTACCTCAGCCTCAACGTCGCGCTGCTGGGCAACGCCGCCCGCGAGAATCAGAACCCGCCCCTGGAGGCGTTGCGCTCGCTCGCTCCGCTGATGATCACCACGCTGGAGATGCTCGGGTCGGGGCGGTCGTTCTTCATCATCCTGGTGCCGCCGCTGCTCCGCTGGCTCGGCTGGGCGCTGGTGCTCGGGAGCGTCGGCGTCACGCTGCTGGCCGCCTACGTGCTCCAGCGTGCGCCGGCAGCCTCGGCCGGCTGGGCCAGACTGGGACGTCTCGTCTTCTTCGGTCCCGCCTGGTGGGTGGTGAACATCACCCCGCTCACGGTCGGAGCTGAGACGCCGCGCCAGATCTACCTGGCCGCGGTCGGCGCGGTGCTGGCGGCTGCCATCCTGCTCGATCCGCTCTGGCGGTCGCCCGCGCGGCTAGGACGGCCCGCGGGCGCGGCCGCTGGTCTAGCGCTCGTCGTCCTGGCAGCCCAGGCGCTGCCCCAGCCAATCGCGAACTGGAACAACGCCAGCCGCGTGTCCGAGCGGGTGACGCGCGATCTGGAGCGCGCCGTGCTGGAGGCCCCGCCCGGGTCGCTGCTCGTGGTCGACGCACCCTCGGTGAGCCACTCCTGGTCGTTCCCGTTCGTCCTGCGCCCCCCCTTCATGTCCACCGATCTCAGCCAGCGGGTGTTCGTGGTCCCCAGTCCGCAGGCGTACTGCTGCCCTCCGGGGGCAGGGCCGGGCGAGCGCTGGGCCGGGGAGGTGCGGGCGGCGGTACAGGGCTGGAGCGAGCGGCCAGATAGCCCGCCGGTGGTCACCCTGAAATGGGATCGGGCCGACCCAGCCGCTCCGGTGGCGCAGGTGGAGCGAGCGGCCGGGGTGTTCCACAGCCAGGCGCGGGCGCTCGGACAGGCGCGCTCACCAGCGGATATGTTCCTGGTCTTCCAGGCCATGTTCGATCCGGCCGTGGCTCGCCAGACGGGGTATCCCCTGCTCTGGGGCAGCGGGATTCCCGGGCGGCCGGGCCAGCAGGAGAGCCCTCCGACACCGGTCGGGCGGCCATGCGAGCCAGCGATCGCGGTGGCGGCGGGCCGCGCCCACGGCTTGCTCTTGCGGCCAGACACCACGGTGTGGGCCTGGGGCGCCAACGACCACGGGCAGCTTGGCGCCGGCAGCACTGGGAGCAGCGACACGCCGGTCGAAGTGCCACTCATCGGAGTGCGGGCGATCGCCGCGGGCGAGGCCCATAGCCTGGCGCTCAAGCACGACGGAACGGTGTGGGCCTGGGGCGCCAACGGCGACGGCCAGCTCGGCATAGGCCGGGCCGGCGACAGCGACAGACCGCTGCCGGTGCGCTCGCTCCCGATGGCCAGGGCGATCGCCGCGGGCGGGGGACACAGCCTGGCGCTGCTGGCCGACGGGACCGTCTGGGCCTGGGGGCGCAACGACCATGGCCAGCTCGGCGACAACTCCACCCGACGGCGGCGCGCGCCGGTGCGCGTGCAGGACCTCGCGGACGTGGTGGCGATCGCCGCCGGCACGGATTTCAGCCTCGCGCTGACCCGGGATGGCACGGTGTGGGCCTGGGGCGCCAACGACCATGGCCAGCTCGGCGACGGCACCACCGAGGACCGCGATCGGCCGGTGCAGGTGCAGCTCGGCGCGGTCAGGGCGATCGCCGCGGGCGCGCGCCACAGCCTGGCGCTGGCGAGCGATGGCACGGTGTGGGCCTGGGGCGCCAACGACGACGGCCAGCTCGGCGACGGCAGCAGCGATCCGCATGCCACGCCGGAGCAGGTAAGCCTGCTGAGTGGAGTGACCGCGATCGCCGCGGGCGCGCGCCACAGCCTGGCGCTGACCTCCGATGGCGCGGTCTGGACGTGGGGGACCGAGCTCGCCTCGCCCGATGGGGAGGGCAGCCTCATTCCCATCCAGGCAGGCCAGGGGCTCCAGGCGCTGGCGATCAGCGCCCGCGGCGACTACACCCTGGCGCTCGTCCCCCACTGCTGACCACGTGGGCGGCTACCACTTCTGGGCGCGCCCATCGCGCGCCTACCCTGTCCTAACGCTCGTGCCCGCCTGATCGCCTTCCTGCCCTGTTATCGTTCCTCGGATATCTGTATTTGTGTAACACGCCCTTGACAGGCCACCGCGATCGCGCTACTCTTACTCTGATCTGTCTTTCAGATCATCGGCCTGCCATCGGATGAAGGAGACACACATGGCCAAGTTTGCCGCCTCCTTCAATGTTAACACCACTGCCCAGCAATACGATACTGGCGTGAATGTCGGCGGCCTCCTCGGCCCGTTCGCTGCCGGATCGAGCACTGGTCTAAACCCGGGCTACGGCACGTTCATCGGCGCTACTTTCATGGATCCCACAGCGCAAGATGTCGTGCTCGAACTCTGGCTATTTAACAACCCTCCTATTGTCACTGTATCTGACCACACGTATTTCGCGCTATCGGCCAACGATGTTACTTACGTTATTGGAGTCCTTACTTTTTCAAACTACTCAGATTCAGCAGCCGCTTCAGGTCAGGGTGTACGTAGTGTTTCTGTGATTCGCGCAGCCCAATTGCCTTACTATGTCCCGAATTCGAACAATATGTGGCTGGCCCTCGTCACTCGTGGAAAACCAACGTATGGAATCACTACTCTTACCCTTCGAGTGTTGGTCGATCGAGACTAACTGTGTTTTACATAGTTCAGCGTTGCACAATTCTTCACCCTCCACGGTAATGGAAGGCATTGGGGGACGTTTCTATGCCCTGGCCATTCGCGGCCGGTGACGGCAGCCAGCTTGGAGCGTACAGTAGTACTACCAATATCCAGTTTGGTGGAACGAATTATCCGTCCATACAACTGCTGAGGCAGACTGGAGCTAAATGGGTTCGAATAGAGGCTAGCTGGTCCAGCCTGGCCAATAACATCACGGCACTCAACGGTCAGGTCGCCGCTATTGTCGGGCTTGGCCTGACTCCAATTATGACTATCAATAACACCCCCGACGCGCTCAGCATTAACAACAATGTGTGTTGCAATCCCGATACTCGCAGCATTTGTCGGTGTAATTTTGACCCGAATTGTGTGTCCATAGCGCCGAATTCAGAGCCGGCAAACTTCAATGCCTTCGCAACCTTCTGCACGAACTTAGCCACGAACTATGTACCACAAGGTGTATTCTATTATCAAGTTTGGAACGAGCCAAATCTGGTCGGCAACTGGATCGTGACTACGAGCAATCAGTGCGGCACTGACGACTACACCAAGAGTGTAACTGACTACCGACTTCTGCTCCATACCGCTTACACCAGCCTGCGTGCAGTCGATACTCGCGTGAAGGTGCTCATGGCCGGCATGGCATGGGATGAGTGTCTCGTCAACCCGAATTCACCGACGTGCACTAAACCACAATACCGACACAATTTCTTCCGGGATTGCATGGATAACTCGGGGACTTACGGCCCGTACCCAGCCTACGACAATTGCGACATCGTCGATTTCCATTTTTACGGGACGGCTGACAACCGGGTTGAACAACTGAAAGCCTGGATAGAAGTACATCGCGATGCGCTCTATCCGCACGCCCACAAGCCAATCTTTTGCACGGAAACCGGGGTGCAATCGAATTCAAGCCCGTCACTGCCGAATCAGACGGACTGGATTAAAGAGATCTTTCCGGTCTTGCTGGAGAACGGGGTTGATGTCGGGCTCTATTTCCAGCTCTTCGACTTGGGGAGCGGAACGTTGTGGGGGCTGATCGATCCTCTGAAGCAGCCGAAGCGCGGGTACTACGCCTTCCGGGACTTCATCCAGAGCGGCGGCTACCTGTAGAGAAATCCTTCTGGATCGCCGCTTCGAGGAGCCATCAGGTCGCGGGAGCGTTCTTCGCCACGATCTGCTCGATCGTCGGCGTGCCCCGCGTCTTCAGCATCTCGGCCAGGGGGAAGCGCAGCGTGGAGCGCGAGCCGTCTGGGTTGTCCAGGACGATCTGCTCGGCGATTACCACGCGGCCCGCGTGGTAGCGCGCCAGCAGCGTCCGCTCGATTGGCAGGTCCGTTCGATCCTGGATGTCCAGCCGGGGCGCGCCTTCTGGCCCGCGCTCCTCGTAGTGGAAGCGCAGCGGCTCCCAGCGGCTCGCGGTGGTGGGCCAGACGTCGTCGCGATGGTAGACGTCCGACATGCCGCCGTAGGCCGACCAGAGCGTCTCGAAGACGCCGGCCAGGATCATTCCGAGCTTGCTCTGCCGACCGCCGAACAGGTCCTCGTCCGCGTCGACGATCGCGATGAACGTGTCCGGCGGGAGGAGCTGGCCGGGGGCCGCCTGTGCCAGCGCCTGGAGCTGCTGGCGGTCCAGCTCCGCGCGCGCCTGGTAGGCCCGGGCATAGCCGAGCATGCAGAGGCTGGACAGCAGCAGCGCGCACCCGGCCAGCCCGAGCAGCGCGGAGGCGCCGCCCAGCCGGCGGGCGAGCAGCCAGGCGAGCGAGCCGACGGCCAGCCCGACTCCTGCCAGCGGGAAGTAGAGCTGTCGGTACTCGGCCACCGCGTCTCGGACCAGGATGCCGGGGAAGAACAGCGTCCCCAGGCTCCAGGCGAGCCCGACGGCAGCGGCCACGAGCGTGGTACGCATCGCCGGCTCCACCTCACGCTCGGAGCGCCAGGCGAGCACGGTCGCGGCCAGCGCCACGGCGGCGCCGAGCAGCAGCAGCCGGGCTGGCCAGGAGGAGAGGGCCACCCCCAGCCCGAGGCCGAACGCCTCGCGATTGATCGCCAGCCCCCAGTCTGGCCAGAGCGTCTTGTAGCCAGCCCCGCTGACGAAGCGAACTGCCCGCTCCAGCAGCCCGGCGGGGCTGAGGTCGACGCCGCCGCGAGAGGCGACGTAGAAGGAGTTGTGGTAGATGCCCAGGTAGACCGCGGCGCTGCCGGCGAGCGGGCCGAGCAGCAGCAGGAGCGCGCGGCGCAGTAGCGGCCCGGTCTCCCGCGGCCGCTGCGCCGCGAGGAGGAGCGCAAAGAGCGGCACCAGCCCGGTGGCGCTCGCATAGGATTCCATCCAGAGCAGCGCCACGGTGAACACCAGCCCGCCCGCCAGCGCCCACAGCGCCGTCCAGCGCGGCTGCCGCAGCCCGCTCAGCACGCAGTGCAGGCACAGCAGCGCGAACGTCGCGCCGTAGACGAAGCCGGAGGCGGCGACCCAGAGCACCGCCTCGTGGGCGAAGAACGGGGCGACCAGCACCCAGCCGCCGATCACCGCCGCCAGCCGCGAGCCGAGCAGCCGGTAGATCAGCCAGCCGAGCAGGAGCGCGTTGATGCCGACGGCGAGAGCGAGGACCGCGCGCACCAGCAGCTCGTCGGTCCACAGCAGCGCGCCAAACGTCGTGATCATCGTCCAGTGCAGCGGCCGCGCCGGCCAGTACGGGATGCGCCCGGCGGCGTCCCACGGCCGCCACTGGCCGGTCGTCACATCCACCGCGGCCATCCTATCCACGTAGTCGTCGAGATACGGGCCCCGCTGCCAGATGACGAAGTAGCTCAGCGCCAGGCAGAACAGCGCGGTGGCGAGCCAGCCCAGCCGCTCGGCGAGCAGCGCGGCCCGCCACGCCAATCGGTCACGTGCGCCGAAGGAGCGGCCGGCGAGGGGTGGGACAGCGAGCGCCGACGCCAGGCGTAGCCCGGCCGACGCCGCTCGCGGACTATCGACATCTCGGCCGCGATCCGCGGCTCCTCCCTCCGCCCGGGGCTGCCGGGCGGGTGCGTCGCTCTGTTGCACTCCTGTCTCCCCACCTCGTCGCGCGTGCGGCAGCATAGTACGTGCCGGTCGCCCCGCGGCGCCTCTTTCTGCTAGTGTGTCGCGTCACTCAGGGGGAGCGGGGCGGTCAATTCTATGCTGTGCTCAGGCGCTGGCGACACCTCGGCGGGCACCTGCTGCCTGCACGTCTGCTGCTGCCCGAGCCGAGCCGACGGCTGGTACGCTCGGCTGCCCGCTGTGCCGTGCCCGCTGTGCCGTGGTGGACCCCGCCTCGGACGCCGTGGTATACCCGGCCGCCGTCACTATGATTGCTGAGCGCGAAGCCCCTGCCCTGCGTCTGGCCCCGCGTCGTCGCGCCATCGCGCTGGCCACGTTTGCCCCGGAGCTGGCCGGCCTCGGGGCGCTGCTGGCGGTCGAGGCCTGGCTGCTCAAGGTCTGGCTCTGGATCGACACCCGGCCCTCGAGCTGGGATCCGGCGCTGCTGCTGCTGATGACCGACGACTGGCGGCTGTTCTTCCGCTTCCCGAACCGCTACACGCTGCTGGAGGCGGTCACCTTCGCCGCCTGGAAGGCGCCGCCGCTCTGGCCGGCGCTGATGGGCTTTGTCCAGGCGCTGGTCGGGCCGCTGGATGAGGATACGATCGTGCTCGTCTCCAGCACCCTGGCCCTGGCGCTGCTGATGGCCGCCACCTATGGGATTGGCCGGCTGTTCTTCGGGCGCCTGGCCGGCGCCTGCGCCGCGGCGCTGGCAACCCTGCTGACCGGCATCGTCCTGTTCACCCACACCTACCTGCTGGACGTCCCGTTTACCGCGCTGGTCACCCTGGCCATGTTCGGGCTCGCCCGCCTGCTCCGGCCACGCCTGGGGCGCTGGGACGCCCCGCTGGCGGCGCTACTGCTGGGGCTGGCCTGCCTGACCAAGTACCAGGCGCCGTTCTTCCTCTGGCTGCCCGCGCTGTTCGTGCTCGGCTGGCGCTGGCGGGCCGAGCGGCAGCAGGGGGCCAGCGCGGCCGAGGCACGGCGACGGACCCTTCGCCTGGGGCTCACCCTGGCGGCCGGGCCGGCAGTGCTGCTCGGAGGCTTCCTGGTCGGGCAGCTTCCGAACTGGCGTGCCTTTGCTGGCAGCATGCTGGGGATCCTGGTCAGCACCCACGCTGCGGCCAACACCAGCGCGACCGCCTGGGACGGCCCGGCGCTCACCTGGTTCTCGCTCGGCTGGTACGTCCGCTCCTGGTTCGAGCAAGAGCTGCTGGACCAGGCGGGGATCCTGGCGCTGGCCGGCCTGGGCGCGGTCGTCGCTCTGGTCTGGCGCCGCGCCGCGGCCGGGCTGCTGCTATCCTGGCTGCTGGGCGGATATATCGCCCTCTGGTTCGTGGTGAACAAGGAGGGGCGCTTCGATCTGCCGTATCTGCCGGTCTTCGCGCTGCTGGCCGCGGCCCCGCTGGCGTGGCTTGGCCACCCGCGGGTCCCGCCGCCGGCGCGCTGGCTGGGCGGCGCGGCGGCGGTGACGCTGTTGGGCGGTTACGCCATCTCCTCGCTCGCCTGGCACGGCCTGGCGCTCAGCTCGCCGCTGGAGCTCGCCCGTCTGCCCGACTCATCGCTGCAGGCGCGCGCGGCGATCCTGGCCAATGCCGACACCGTGCCGATCAACCCGTACCAGATGGTGAAGTGGCCGGCGACGGACAACTGGCAGCAGCCGGAGCTGCTGCGGTTGCTCAGCGCCGCGCGCGCTCGGCTCGGGCTGAAGCAGGCGACGGTCGCGTTCGTGCCGTCGACGGAATACCTGCTGGCGGACAGCTACCGCTACGCCGTCCGCCGCACGGGCGAGCCGCTGGTCTTCCTGAGCGACATCTGGAACCTGGATGACCCGAACAGCCTGGCGCAGTTCTTCAGCGCCGACTTCGTGCTGGCCAAGACCAACCAGTCAGCGGTGCGGTGGGACGCCTTCGCCGGCCTGCAGGCGTTCGCCGCCGCGCTTCAGGACCCCACCAGTCCGCTGGCCCAGCAGGTCGACCGGCGCTTCGTCGTCTTCGCCCGCCGGCCGCTGCCGGATGACTCGGAAGTGGTGCTGTACGTGCGGCGCTCCGACGTGGCCTCCTTCAACGCCGTGCGCGACCTAGCCGCCGCGCAGGTGTCGGCGCAGGACCCGGGATTCGTCACTTCGACCCTGGTGAGCATCAACGGCGACACGCGCAAGGCGCTCTTCGAGCACCCTCCGGCCGGCAATGGCGCCACCAGCGTGACCTATGCGCTTCCGCGCGTCCCGGACGGGGCGCAGCTCCAGCTCGGGGTCGCGCTCCAGCCGGAGAGCTGGACCGCCAAGGGCGACGGGGTCGTGTTTCAGGTCGACGTGCTGGATGGCAACCAGACGGCCACGGTCTTCCAGCGCTACGTCGACCCGAAGCACGTCGAAGCGGACCGCCGCTGGATCGACGCCCAGGTCGACCTGAGCACCTATGCCGGCCGGTCGATCCGACTCCGCTTCTCTACCAGCAGCGGCCCCGCCGGCGACAACCAGAGCGACTGGGCGGTGTGGGGCGAGCCGGTGCTGCTCCCGATCCCGCCGGACGCGCTGGAGCGGCTGGCGCTGCCATGACGGCACTCGCGAGAGGGGACCGAGCGATCCAGCCAGAGGGACCGGGGCGACCATGCCGCTGGCGTCAGTAGCCCCGCCGAACCACGCGGGCGGCGACGCGGGCGCGGGAGAGGCCCGCCCGGGGCTGCTTGGCCTGCGCGCGGCGGCCACCTGGACCGAGGCGGCGCTCGCCGGCCTGGCCGGAACGCTCGCCTCGCTTCTCTATTACGGGTTCAGCGGTGCGCGCTGGGTGGACGCGCCGATTCTGCGCTCCTTCATGGATCCGCGGCTGTTCGCCAACGATCCCTTCGTCGCCCCGTTCCACGCCCTGACCCCGGCTGCGATCCCCTACCGCCTGCTCGCCTTCGTCGCCGCCCGCGTCTCGTCGGACAGCCTCGACCCCGGCCTGCTCGTGCTGTACCTGCCGTGTACCCTCGCCGCGCTGGCGCTGGTCTACGCGCTCGCCTGGCGCCTGTTCGAGCAGCGGGCCAGCGCGCTGGCGGCGCTTGCGCTCTCTCTCTCCGGGATGCGGCTGCTCAGCATCGGCAGCCCCACCCTGCACTCCGCCGAGATGACGCCCCAGGTGCTGGCCCTGCCCTTCGAGCTCGGCGGCCTGTTGGCGCTGCTGGTGGATCGGCCGACGCTGGCCGGGCTGCTGCTCGGGCTCGCCTTCAACCTGCATGCGCCGATCGCCGGCCAGCTCGGGCTGCTGTTCGGCGGCTGGTTGCTGCTGCGCTGGCGGGTGCTGGGCCCGGCCGCGGCCGCTCGCGCCGGGCTGGCCGCCGCGCTGGCCGCTTCACCCACGCTGGTCGGCGCAGCCCTCAGCCACCTGCGGCCGCTGGAGCCGTGGGAGATCATGCTGGCGCTGGAGACGACCGGCTCGGACCTCTCCGTCGCCCGCTCCTTCGATAGCCGCGCCCTGGCGCTGATGAACCTCGTCGGGATCGCCTTCCTCGGGCTGCTGGCCGCCCGGGTGCGGCCCCGGCGGGGCTGGGCGCTCCTGGGCTGGCTGCTGGCCGGCTCCGCGCTGCTGCTCCTGGCCGGGCTGCTGGCGGTGGACGTGCTCGACGCGCCGGCGCTAGCGACCGTTGCGCTCCGGCTCAACGTCGCCCGCGCCGCCTGGCTGCCCAACCTGATCGGGGCGCTGCTGCTCGGCGAGTACGCGCGCCAGGGCTGGGAGCGTGGCTGGCCGCCCCGCCTCCTGCTGCTGGCGCTGCTCGGCGCGGCGCTGACCGTCCCGGCCGCCACGCTCCCGCTGGAGCCGCTGCTGCCGGCGACGATGCTGCTCGTGCTGGCCGCGGAGCTGGTCGCGCCCGCCGCGGCAGCGCTCCCCGCGCGCACTGGTGCGCTGTCCCCCTGGCTCAGGCGGCTGTGCGATGCCGCGACAGCGCTGCTCCTGCTGGCCTGCCTCGGGCTCGGCCTGCGCGGCACCGGCCTGGGCAACGCGCTCGACCTCCGCCTGGCGCTCCCGGCGGTGGCCGTCACCGCCCTGCTCGGCGCGGGGCTCGGCCTCGGGCGCCTGGTCGGCAGCCGTGTCGGCGGCGTGCAACGGGTCCAGATCGCGCTGCTGGCGCTTGCCTTCGTCGGCCTGGCAGTGGACCGCAACCTGGAGGACTGGCGCGTTCCGGTGAAGGCCGGGGAGCGTCCGGCCCGGGCGGTGATCGCCTGGGCTCGGACGACGCCGCCCGAGAGCGAGTTCCTGATCGCTCCGAGTGACCCGTTCGCGCTCGAGTTCCTGCGCCGCGCCGATCGTGCCGTGTTCGTCGTCCGCGAGGGCGCCAACCACGGCCTCTACTTTCCCCAGAACAACGTCGAGTTCGCCCGTCGGGTGCGGGCGCTGGGGGTGCAGGACCCGCTCCGCTTCCCGGACGAGCTGGACGCCGCTTACAAGAATCTGACCGCGGACGACGTGCGGGCGATCGCCCGCGATTTCGGCGTCCGCTACTTCATCCCGGCGCCGGGTGAGCGCTATCCCTTCCCGAGCGCTTTCCGGGCCGACAAGTACGTTGTCTATCGCATCGAGCCGTAGCGATCCGGGGCTCGTTCACCGCGGCCATTTTTCTTCGGGCGCCACCCCAGGTACGCTATACCATGAGCGAAGGGTGGCCGGCGCTGGCGAGAGGCGCGGACACGATGGGAGCTCAGATGGCGGACGACAGCGACCGGCTGTCCCGAGAGGTGGCGGATGCGCTGCGGCAGGCGCACGCCGAGGAGCTGGAACGGCTTCCTCGGCGCCGGCGCGGCTGGACCCTGACGGATCCCCGCCCCTCGTCGCCCAGCCAGGTGATGATCGCCGGCGGGGTGCTGCTGGTCGCCAGGCTCTTCGGGGTGTACACGCTGCTCGGCCTGGGCGCCCTGGCGCCCACGCTTGCTCAGATCGGGCTCATCATCCTCATCATCGGCTTTGTCACCTGGCTGATCCGCCCGCCGCGGCGGGAGATGTACTGGCGCGGCCGGCGCATCGAGCTGGAGCCGAGCCCCTCGCTGTCGCACCGGCTGTACCGCCTGCTGTACCGCGACGCGTGAGCGGGCTGGCGGAGCCGCGCGTCACCCCGTGAGCGGAGCTGCAGCCCCGGTATCGGGGGCCAGAGCGGAGTCCCTATCCCGCTTCGCCGCCCCTGTGGCGATGATGTCGCGGTACACCTCGGCGGCGGGAGTGGCGACGCGCCGGAGGGCGGGGTCCGAGTCCAGCGCGACGTGGTAGAGGCCGAAGTCGTTGCTCGGGCCGAAGGGCAGCCCCCACTCGCGGTTAGAGGTGATACTCCAGCACAGGTAGCCGCTGACGGGCGCTCCGGCGCGGACCGCGCGCTGGACCTCGCGAACGTGCCGCCGCAGGTACTCGGCCCGCTCGACGCCGTCGGCCTGATCGACGGAGCCATTCTCGACGATCAGGATCGGCAGGCGCGGGAACAGCTTGGCATAGTACCGCAGCATCCCGTACAGGGCGCCGGGCCAGACCGGGGCGCGGTCGAAGCGGCCGATGCTCGCCTCCAGCAGCGCCTGCAGCCGGTCGAGCCGCAGGGTGCTGATGCCCCAGTAGTAATCGAGGCCGACGAAGTCCTGCTGGCCGGCGCATCCGGGAGGGCAGAGCAGTTCGGGGAGCTTGCCGGCCATGCCGAGGTGCCACCAGTTGCTGGTAAGGCCGGTGGAGAGCACGCTGTACGCCTTCAGAAGCGGATCCAGGAAGCGGAGCAGCGAGCGAAGTAGGGGAATGCGCTGCTGGGTAGTCGCCGGGACGAAGCGGACGCGCGCAGGATCGCCGAACAGCCGGCCGGCGATAGCGCGGGCCAGATCGATCTCCAGCCCGCGGAGCTCGCCCGTGCGTGGGTCTCGATAGCCGAAGCCCGGCACATCCTGCTTGACCGCTACCACCAGGCAACCGCGGTCCTGGATCCGGCGCAGCGCGGTGCCCTCCCTGGCGTGCGGCAACGGGCCAGCGGGTGCGCCAGGCGTTGTCCGCGCCGCGGCGGAGGACGCTTCCGGGCCCGCGTCCACGAGCGCCCGGCCGGTGGTCGGTGGTGGAGCGGGGACAGGAGGGCCGAGGTGCTCGGCGTAGCTCGCCGCCCAGGCCCCGGATGCTTTGAACTGCCGCACCGCTGCGTTCACCACGTCCAGCAGCTCGCCACTGCCCAGGGCAACCGCCGCGGCGTACGGCTCGTCCGTCAGCCGCTCGCCGAGCAGCCGGTAGCGGCCAGGGTGGGCGGCGACGAGGCCGCGCAGGATTACGTCGTCGGCCAGCAGCGCGTCGGCCCGCCCCGCCTCCAGCGCGACGAGCGCGGCGGGGTAGTCGTCCACCCGCAGCAGGCGGGCAGTCGGGAACAGGCGCGGCGCCTCGCGCTCGGCAGTGGACGTCTTCACCGCCGCCAGCGTCCCGCCGTCCAGGCGGGCCGCGCTGGCCAGCCCGCTGCCAGCAGGCACGAGCAGCATCTGGCCGGCGACATAGTAGGTGTCTGAGAAGGCGACCTGTCGGGCCCGCTCGGGCGTTCGGGTCAGCGTGGCGACGACCACGTCCACCGCGCCCCGCTCCAGCAGTGGGCGTTCGGCGAACCGCTGCCCTTGCTTCACCAGGTCGTCGCGCCGTCGAAGCCGGGTGACGTTCCAGTCGACCAGGCGCTGGAGCCAGACCGGCAGCCCGAGCAGCAGCGGGTTGGCCCCCACCTGTGCCTGCGGGCGGGCGCGCTTGATCTCCTGGCGCGCCAGTCGGTGCGCCTCGAACAGGTTGCGCATCAGCGCTCCGACCCGGTCGAGCTGCTGCTCCAGCGTCGCGCCGTCGGGTAGCCCCGGCGGGACGGCGTAGTTGCGCAGCCACCAGGGCTTCACGTAGCCGTAGACGAGCTGTGTCGGCTCGTTGAAGGTGATCCAGGTGCACACCTCGGACCCGAGCCGTCGAGCCGCTTCGCGCGCATAGTCGCGGAACCACTCGGGGAACGCCGGATCGGTCATCCCGCCGCGCTGCTCGATGTGTAGCGGCCAGGTGAAGTGGTGCAGGGTGGCGATCGGCTCCATCCCGGCGGCGCGGATCGCGGCCGCGACCTGGCGGTAGTGCTCGAACGCCGCCTCGTCGTACACCCCGGGGCTCGGCTCGACGCGGGACCAGGCGATGGAGAAGCGAAACGCGCGGCAGCCGAGCCGCTGCGCCAGGGCGATATCTTCGCCGTAGCGGCTCCAGAAATCGGTCGCGCGCCCGCGCGGCGTCAGCCCGCGCACCCGCTCCCAGACGTCCCACACGTCCTCCCGGGCCGGGTCATACGCTTCGCACTGGTGGTCGGCGGTGGCGACTCCGAAGAGGAACCTCGGCGGCAGCGGCGGCGGGGGCTTGCGGACGAGCGAAAGCAGCGTGCGCAGGCGCATCGGGCAGCTCCCCGCTCAGGTGCGGTCCTCGAACAGCGGCTCGACCAGGTGGGTGAGCCGGTGGAGGACACGGAACAGCGGCGCGTCCGCCGCGACCGGTGGGAAGCGGGCATCCTGCTGGTTGGCGAAGGCGCGCGAGCAGAAGCGCTGCAGCCAGTAGACCTCTTCCAGGGCGTCCAGCGCGGCGACGACGAAGGGGCGGATGTTGGTCCAGGGCTGCCAGGGGGTCATGTCGCCGTGGCGCGCGATGCGGAAGGTGCCCCAGCGTCCGAGCGCCTCGCGGATCACCGAGTTCTCGGTCGGGTTAAGGCCCATCTTCTCGCCCTGGACCCAGTCCAGCGCGACGACGTTCGCGCTGGCGAAGATCGTGCGGGTCAGGTTGGGGGTGGCGTCGCGGACGTGGCCCGAGAAGCCGTCCCCGCTCACCCAGGCATCCAGAAAGCCGAAGTGGACCGGGGCGGCCGCCAGGATCAGGATGCAGCACTGGTAGAACTCGCGCCCCTTGCCATGGTAGATCTTCATCTTGTCCCACGCCGGCAGGCAGCCGTAGACGTTCTTCAGGCAGCCGGTGTAGTAGCACTGCCAGTGCGTCTTGTTCTTCGCGAAGGAGATCCGGTAGTCGGCTTCCAGCCAGGTGCGTCCGATGGCGTGCCGCCCCAGCACCCCGCCATAGTCGAACGGCACCTGCTGCTCGGACAGGTCCTCGATCCGATACCCGTCGCCGGAGTAGCCGACCATCGCCGCTACCGCTCGCACGCTGCGCCCCTGGTAGGAGTAGTCGTAGACGTTGCGGGCCTCCACTATAGCCAGGTTGCGGAACCCCCGCGCCCGCAGCCCCGCGAGCAGGAATTCGACCAGCGCCGGGTGGGTATAGACCGGCGAAGGCTCCTGGCGCACCGCGGCGGTCATGAGGTTCGGCTTGACGGCGATCAGGAACTCCTCGCGCGGCTTGCCACTGCTGGCCAGCACCGCCTCGACGTTGGTGTAGAAGCCCGAGGCGTCGATCGCCCGCTGCAGCGCCTGGAGCTGATCGGTCCCCGTCTCCAGGTAGACCGCCGCATCCTGCGAGTAGATCGGGTGCGTCTCGGGCATCGGAGGCTCACCTCAAGGCGCCGCGAGCGTCTCTGCAAGGCGTTAACGGGGCGGCCAGAGCCTCTTGCGGGAGCTCCTGCCCTGTCGGCTGCTGGCAGCCGCCCACGGCGCCGGGTCGCGGCCGAGTGTAGCAGGGAATCCTTAACCACGAAAGCCGCGTGCCTGCCGTTAATGTCATCGCGGCGACGGCGACAACGGGGCGGAAATGGAGTATCGTGGCGTGGACCGTGGCGTGGACCGTGGCGCGACACGCTTGGGAGGGGAGAGCAGCATGGCGAAGGTCCTGGTTACCGGCGCAAACGGGTTCATCGGCTCGCACCTGGTCCGAGCGCTGCTCCAGCGGGGGCATGAGGTCCATTGCCTGGTGCGCCCTACCAGCGACCTCACCTCGCTGCGCGGGCTCCCCGTCACCCTCCACCTGGGCGACGTCCGCGAGCCGGAGACGCTGGCCGCCCCGCTGCGCGACGTGGAGTACGTCTACCACCTCGCCGCGCGGCTGATGGCGACGAGCCAGCAGGAGTTCGAGGCGAACAACGCTCAGGGGACGATCAACCTGCTCCGCTGCACCGAGCAGGCTGCCGCGCCGCGGCTGAAGCGATTCCTGTACGTCTCCAGCCAGGCCGCGGCGGGACCGGGTCGCAACGCCACCCCCAAGGACGAGACGGCGCCGCTGGAGCCGATCTCCTGGTACGGTGCCTCCAAGCAGCGGGCGGAGGAGGCGGTCCGCAGCTACGCTGGGCGGCTCCCCTTCACCATCGTCCGTCCGCCGTCCGTATATGGCGAGCGTGAGCGGGACATCAGCCAGACCTTCCCACTGGTCGAGCGTGGGCTGCAGCCAGTGCTGGGCGGCCCGCAGACCGCGCTCAACATGGTCTATGTCGAAGATCTGGTGCAGGGGATGATCGACGCGGCCGAGAGCGAGGAGACCGAGGGCCAGACCTACTTCCTGGTCCACCCGCAGCTCCTGCATCCGCGGGACGTCGTCCAGACGGTCGCCCGGGCGCTGGGCAAGCCCAGAGGGGTCATGTTCCCGGTCCCGCTGTTTGCGTTGCGGCTGTTTGCCCCTGTGGCCGAGCTGCTGGCGGAGCTGACCCGCGAGCGGGCCCGTATCACCCGCGACAAGGTGCGCGAGATGAGCCAGAACTACTGGGTGGCCACCCCCGCGAAGGCGAAGCGAGACTTCGGCTGGGAGGCGCGCGCCGACCTGGAGCGCGGGATGAGCAAGACGATCGCCTTCTATCAGGAGCAGCAGCGCCAGCTCCGTGAGATGCCGCTGGAGGACCCGCCACGGCTCTGGCTGAAGTATGTCGCCGTCGCCAGCGGCCTGGGGGCGCTGATCGAGGTCATCTCGAGGCTCGGGCGGTTCTACACCTTCACCCCGCGCTGGGCGGTGTTCGGGGTGATCTTTGGCGGCTTCGGGCTGTCGCTCGGATCGGTCGCCTACCTGCTCCGCACCCAGGGCGATTTCCAGCAGTTCACCGCCGGCACCATCGGGGCCGGGGCGGCGGAGACGCTCAACGACCTGGGGCTGCTGCCCGGGGTGAGCTGGGAGTTCGCCCCCGGCTGGCCACTGGGGATCCGCAACGGGATGCTGCGCTCCTTCCTGCTCGGCACCGCCGGCGGAGGCTTCGTGCTGGTCGTCAACGCCGCCATGCGCGCGCTCTACGAGCGCCGCTTGCGCTTCGGCTGATCGAGAGGTCTAACCGTGCTCTACGGGACCGCGCCGCAGCGGAGCCGCTTCGCTCGTTTCGTCACCGACATCAGCGAGCGTGAGCTGCTCCACCCTACCTGGACCACTGTCCCCAAGCTGATGCTGCACACCATCCTGCCGTTCTTCACCAAGCGGCCGGGGCAGATCCTCGGCTCGACGTTCCTGCTCATCATGGTCTGGGGCACGCACGGCAGTTTGGAGCTGCTGGGGCAGGTATGGCCCTCCTGGCGCGGCCCGGGGGTAGACGTCGGCCATCGCCCGTCGCTGCTCCCCGGCATCCCCTGGGATAACGAGCTGCTCTCCTTCGCCCTCGGCTTCGCGCTGCTCGTCCTGGTTCCAATCGCCCTGATCCGCTGGGTCTACAAGCAGCCACTGGCGGACTACGGCCTGGCTCTGCCGCCGAAGGGGCGGCGGCTGCTGGCGCTGCAGACCTTCCTGCTGCTGACCCTGCCGAGCCTGATCGGCTTCTGGCGCGCCGCCAGCATCCCCTCCATGCACCAGCTCTACCCCTTCTTCCGCCCGTTCAGCAGTACCGGGCAGTTCATTGCCTACGAGCTGGCCTACCTGCTGTTCTTCATCGCCATCGAGTTCATCTTCCGCGGCTACCTGTTGTTCGGGCTGGCGGGGGTGCTGGACCGCGAGGTGCGTCACACCGGCGGCGGGCTGCGGGGCGCGTTCTACTTCGGCCGCTACGCGCTGCTGATCCAGATGCTGTCGTACACCGCCTGGCACCTGGGGAAGCCGCTGCCTGAGCTGTGGGGCACGGTCATCTGGGGCCTGGGCGCCGGCGCTGCCGCGTACGCTATTCGCTCCATCTGGCCGGTCGTGCTCTCCCACTGGCTGCTCAACGTCTTCCTCGACGCGGTCAGCCTGCAATACCCCTGAGCCACGCCACCCACGGCGCGGCCATTAGGGACAGGCGCCCGCGGCGCGGCTCTCCGACCTGCTGCCATGGAACGCCGCGTCCAGGGCACACCGCGCCACCCGGGGCAGACTCTAGGGCTCTTTTTAGCCAATGTTTACCCTTTTCTCATGGATTGCCCGCCGTGGCGCAGTACGCTGGCGCCACAGAGATCACTCGCTTGCGGAGAGGCTCCATGGTCACATTCCAGCTTCGGCGCGCACTTACCTGCTACCACTGCGCGCGCGCCGCGGGCTATCTGATCTATGACGCCACGGGGGCGCGGGTCGAGCGCTACGAGCCGGCACCAGGCGAGGCGCGCCCGATGGTCGCGCCCAATGGTCGGCTCGTCTGCCGCTTCTGCCAGGGACCGTTCTACCAGAGTGAGGCCGAGCGGGTTTATCCGCTGGAGAAGCTCGAGCCCGAACCGCCGCGCAAGCGTGGCCGGCCGCGCAAGCACCCGCTGCCCACGCCATTGATCGAGAAGAAGGCGAGCTGACCAGGCCGGGCGTACCCCCGAGTGGATTGAGGGCAGGGCCAATACTGGCCTGTTGCGCCCTCCACCAGGCATCCTTCTTGCGTAGACATCATGAGCGGCGTGTCTCGCTCCGCAACGCCCCTAAGGTAGTACCGCTGAGACGCGCCGCCGAGGCGAGTATGACTATTCCCACTGCCCTGCGCCGAATCCTCGGCGCAGTCAAAGATGGCGTTGAGCGCCTCCTCGACCCAGGCCCCCCGGGATCGCCGCAGCCGGTCTTCATCCCGATTCCGGTGCGCGACTCGGCGCCCCGCCACCCGCGGTAGCACCCGGCGGGGCCTGCACGTCACGGGGGCGCCTCCGACTCCCAGGCTCTGGCAGCGTCCCCACGTATCCACCGGGTGCGATCCTGGCAAAGAGTCGGTTCGCCGCTAGAGCATAGGTAGTCCCTGGAGCTCAAGAGGACTGGCGCCCGGGGCAGCGCTTGTCTTGACGGAGTGGGCCACTCGCTGCTGCTTTGCCCACACCATTCAGCAGCTCTGGCTCGGCCTTGAGGGAGGGCTCGGAGCCATGGTGCCTAGAGCACGGCCAGCTTGTCGTGACCACAACACAGCGCGGCATCCCCTTCGACGATCGCCGGCTCAGCCCGCTCGTACAACAGTGCCTGGCCGCCCTCTCCCGAAGACCGGACACCGTCCGTCGCCCGTGCCCCACTGGTACCGCCCAGCCTGGCGAACCTCCTGATCCCTGGCCAGGCCCGCCGGCGATGTGACAGCAGAAATATATCCGAATATCAGGATATATGGTATAGTAGCCAGCGTCTGGAGGTCTCGATGCTGGGTTCCCCCCAAACAGTTCTGCCCGCGCCCCGGCAGCGTGCCGAGCTGCTGGCGCGGTTCTTCCGCGGGCTGGACGATCCGACCCGCGTACTGCTGCTGGAGCTGCTGCTGGAGGGCGAGCAGACCGTCTCCGAGCTGGTCGCCCGGGTCGGCAGTCCCCAGGGGCGCGTCTCCACCCACCTGGGCTGTTTGCGCCACTGCGGCTACGTCAAGACCCGCCGTGACGGGCGCAGTGTCTATTACCGCCTGGCCGATGAGCGGGTGCGGGCACTGCTGCGGATCGCCCAGGAGCTGATGGCCGACCATGCCCAGGAGCTGCTCTCCTGCGCAGTGGTGAGCCCAGACCTGCCCGGCGCCGCCATTCACGACGCCGAGACCGAGGGCGATCAGCGACTGACGCCGCCAGCTCGGAGGGCCAAGGAGTGATGATTTCGATAGTGCCCGGTTGCACGGCATGGCGCGCAGCGCTGCACAAGGACAGGCAGAGCGAGAGCCGCGTGTGACAGCACCCAACCTGGATCAGCTTGCAGAGCGATTATCCATCGCGTTCACGCGCAGGACAGCAGCAGACGCCTTCACCCCCCTGCTCAAACCGGCCCTGCGGCTCCTGGCTCGCGGGAGCCCGGTCGCCCCGGACGAGATCGCCGTGGCGGCCGGGCGCACTTCGGCCGCCGTGCTCGCCGCGCTGCGCCAGCAGCCGAGCGTCGAGTGGGATGAGGCAGGGCGAGTCGTCGGCCTGGGCCTGACGCTGCGCCCAACCCCACATCGCTTCCAAGTGGACGGCCGCACGCTGTTCACCTGGTGCGCGCTGGATACGCTCATGTTCCCGGCCCTTCTGGGCACGCGGGCTCGCGTCACCTCGCCCTGTCCGATCACCGGGGTTCAGGTACGAGTTGAGGTGACGGCCGAGCGCGTCGAGGAGGTGGAGCCGGCCGACGCCGCGGTATCGCTGGTCGTACCGGAAGCCATCGACGATGTCCGGCGCGCCTTCTGCCACCAGGTACATTTCCTGAGCTCGCCCGAGGCGGCGGCGCGCTGGCGTGCCGTGCACCCCGATGGGCTGACCCTCCCCGTGGCCGATGCCTTCCAGCTCGGCCAGATGCTCATCCGCCTGCGGGCCCTGTAGCGCTGGAGAGACCGAGAGCAGTCGGAAGCGAGGGAGAGTTATGGCCGAACGTTTCGATCTGGTGATTCTGGGCTCCGGCTCGACCGCTTTCGCGGCGGCGCTCCGAGCAGCCGAGCTGGGCAAGACAGCGGTGATGACCGAATCGCGCACCCTCGGTGGAACCTGCGTCAACCGCGGCTGCCTGCCCAGCAAGAACCTGATCGAAGCGGCCCGCATCGTCTGGGAGGCGCAGCATCCCCGCTACCCAGGGCTGCGGCCGGCCAAGATCGAATTTGACTTCCGGGAGCTCGTCCGACAGAAGGACGCAGTCATCCACGACTACCGTGACCGCAAGTACAGCTCGATCGTCGCGGACACCGATCGGATCACGGTCTACGATGGCCACGCGGCCTTCGTCTCGGACCGCGCCGTCTCCGTCGGCGGCCGAGTACTGGAGGGCGAACACTTCCTCATCGCCACCGGGACCCGCCCCTTCATCCCTGCTATCGAGGGCCTGGACCACGTCCCGTACCTCACCTCGGACCTGCTGACCTCCGATGAGCCGCAGGAGCTGTTTGACCTGCCCCGCTCCCTGGTGATCGTCGGCGGCGGCTACATCGCCTTGGAACTCTGCCAGATGTTCCATCGCTTCGGCAGCGAGGTGACGATTCTGGAGCGTAGCCGCACGATCCTCAAGGACTACGAACCCGAGGTGGCGCTGGCGATGACCGAGATCCTCTGCGAGGAGGGGGTAAACCTGGTCACCGGCGTACAGGTCCGGAGGGTCGCCAAGGAGGGCAGTGACACCGTGGTCGTTGCCGAGAAGGGCGGTGCCGAGTGGCGCTTTCGCGCTGAGCGGCTGCTGGTGGCCACCGGGCGCGCCCCGAACACCGACGCCATTGGCCTTGAAAAGGTTGGGGTGGAGCGAGACGAGCGGGGCTTCATCCGCGTCGACGCGTTCCTCCGCACCAGTGTCCCGTACGTCTGGGCCGCCGGGGACGTGATCGGCCGGCACACCGGCAGCCAGCTCGCCACGCCGGTCGGCGCCCACGATGGGGGCATCGCGGCCGCCAACGCCCTGGGCGGCGAACGGCACACGGTCAATCACGCGGTCATCCCGCGCACGATCTTCACCGACCCCCAGGTGGCGGTCGTCGGTCTGACGGACGCGGAAGCGAACGCCTTGGGCCACCGCTGCTGGTGCAACACCATCCCCATCGAGCTGGTGCCACGGGCCGGGGCGATCCGCGATCCGCGCGGGATCGCCAAGATGGTGATCGACGCCGACACGGACAAGGTCCTCGGGGTTTCCTTGGTGATGCGCGACGCCGGCGAGGTGATTCATGAGGCAGCGATGGGACTGCGCCTGGGGGCGAGAATCCAGGATTTCATCGAGCTGATCCACGTCTACCCGACCATGGCCGAGGCACTCAAGATCGTGGCGCTCTCGCGCTACAAAGACCCGCGCAAGCTCTCCTGCTGCGCCGAGTAAGGAGCCGAGGCGAGCCATTGTGGAGGAGAAGCAGGACCGATGCATAGCTCGGATGGCTTGCTCGTGGTGGCGCTGGTGCTGTGCTGCCTGCTCCCACTCTTGGTGGCCGTCCTGATCGGTGGTAGCGGCCCACGAAGAAGAAGATGAGGCCGAGGAGGATAAAGTGAAAAGAAGCGAGCTTGCTCTCGGGGTAGGGCTGGGAGCGTTGCTAGCCGTCTGCTGTGGCAGCCCGCTCCTGCTGGCGTTGGCCCTGCCAGTCCTGGCGCTGCTGACCGGGCAGGCGCTGCTGGTCACGGTCGGAGCTGCCGTGCTGGCGCTCCTGGCCGTTGGGATCGTGGCCTGGCAACGACGCCTCCGGCTGCACCGCTCGCTCCCGCGCCGCTCGCCAGAGCACCCCTGCGCGTGCAGCCCTCAAGGGGCGGCTGACCCGGCCGCCCAGAGGAGTTGACCCGTGGTATCAAGTGTAGCCCGCCTCCACCGTATCCTCCTGGTGTCCCTGCTCGGCCTCGTGCTCATCCTGCCCTGGCCAGTTCTGGCGGCTGGGCCAGCGGTCGGCCAGGTGGCGCCACCGTTCACGGTCCAGACCCTGGATGGCACCTCCTTCGACCTTACCGAACACCAGGGGCGGGTCGTCGTCCTGACGTTCGCCGCCCCGGGGTGCGGCGAGTGCGTTCCGGAGCTGCGGGCGCTCGCCCAGATTCAGGCGGAGGGCGCGGCCCGCGGGGTAGCCATCCTGGCCCTGAATATCGATCCGTCAATCAGCACGCAGGATCTGCTGGACTTCAGGGCCTCCATCGGCGGTGCCGACTACGCCTGGGCTCAGGATGTGGGCGGCCAGGTCGCGCTCGCCTACGGGGTGTCGGCGCTAGGGACGACCGTGATTATCGACCGGGCCGGCCGGGTGGCCTATCGGAATGAAGGCGACGCCACCCTGGACCAGTATCGCGCCGTGTTGGCGCCACTGCTGGCCGAGCCGTCCGCGGCCGGGTCCGGAGCGGCTGGTGGCGACCTCGCCGGCTGATGCTCCAGCCCGGCCCGCTCGTGGGAACTCCGGAGGTTCTGTATGCGGCGCGCCTCGCTGCTCCTGATCACCCTGCTGCTCCTTGGTGGGGCTGGCTGCTCGTTCGGAGCAGCCAGTTCGTCGGCCCGGATCACCCGGCCGGCCGAAGTGGCCACGCCGGGAGCAGGGCCGAGCGGGACGAGCGCCCCGCCTTCAGCGGCCCTCGCTGCTGCTTCCACATCGGAACCACCGCCTTCGGACTTCTCGATCGACACCGTGAGCGGGGAGCGCTTCACGCTGGCCGCTCAGCGGGGCAAGGTTGTCGGGGTCTACTTCATGGCAAGCTGGTGCAGCACGTGTGTGCCCGAGACCCGGGCGTGGGGCAAGCTGCAGCAAGAGTACGCCGGGCAAGGCCTCGAGGTGCTGATCGTCTCGGCGGATCCGACAGACACGCCGGCGGACCTCGAACGCTTCCGCCAAGCCGCGCCAGGGGCACCGCAGCGATACTGGGCGATCGACACGACCGGCAGGGCGCTGGTGGCTCCCTTCCAGGTGCGCTCGCTCGACACCACGCTTCTGTTCGACCGCCAGGGGCGTCTGGCCTTCCGAGATGACCGGCCGACTCCCTATGAAACCCTGAAGCGGGAGCTCGAGCGGCTGTTGTCGCCTGAGGCGGCCTCGGGCGAGGCGACGAGCGGCCCTGGCACCGCTGCTGGCGGCCTGACGCGGGACAGGCCCGACCGGGTGTCGGGCCAACCGGCCGATGTGCCCACCTGATGCCCGCACTGACGCACCGGGCTCGTGCGTCCGTACTCCTCCGACCGAGCCAAGAGTAGGAGACCATGGAAGGCGCTGTGGCAGAGATCCAGGGACTCGTCACGAATTGGGTCGCCGCACTGGCGGCGCTCCTCCCCTTTGGCTACGCCTTCAGTGCGGGCATGGTGGCGGCGGTGAACCCGTGCGGCTTCGTGATGCTCCCTGCGTACCTGTCGCTGTACCTGGGCGCGCACGAGGCCACCTTCGCCGAGCGCTCACTCCTCAGCCGCGTGCTGCGGGCGCTCCTGGTTGGGATCTCCGTCTCGGGCGGCTTCGTTCTGCTGTTCGGGGCGGTGGGCCTGGCAGTCTCAGCCGGGGGGCGCTACTTGATGGCCGCAACGCCCTGGGTGGGGGTACTGATCGGGCTGGCCCTCGTCGTGCTGGGGGTCCTGCAGCTCGCCGGAAAGAGCATCTACGCTGGGGCGTTCGAGCGGCTCGCCGAGCGGGGCACCGACCCCAAGGCCTCGACACTGCGCGGCTTCCTCCTATTCGGGCTGGCCTATGGGGCGGCGTCGCTGGGCTGCACGCTCCCCGTCTTCCTGGTCGTCGTCGGGAGCGCCGTCGCCTCGGCCGGCTGGTTCGCCGGCACGCTCCAGTTCGTCAGCTACGGGCTGGGGATGGCGGCCATCGTCGTGACCCTGACCATCGCCCTGGCGCTGTTCAAGCAGGGGGTGGCAACCGCGCTGCGTCGGGCCGTGCCGCACGTCCAGCAGGCCGCCGCCGTACTGCTGCTGCTAGCTGGCGTCTATCTGGTCATCTACTGGGCGCCGTCAGTCGGGCTCTGAGCGCTGGGGGGATAAGCAGAGCCGAGCGCGGGCGGGCCACCTCGCGCCGCAAGGCCCACGTTCGGCGCCATCATCAGCCCGCCGGGTCTGCCCCTCAACGACCACCCACACCGTTTCCCCAGCGGCAGGGCGGATGTCAACCTGGTACGCGCTGGATACAGGGTGCCTACCGAATACAGCGACAGTGGCTTTGCCTGCAGCCGTGGGCGTGGAACAGCCCCGCGGAGCGCGGAGCGCCGAGGGGGTGATCGTTTCAGGGGGCACGCGGAACGCGCGAGCAAGTGGCCCCACTGCGGCGGCCAGGACCGGCCGCCGCATCGCTGTCGAGCACCACGAACGCAGTAGGAGACGCTGAGCAATGCTGTGCTCGGATGCGTGCGGGGCGCTCACCCTGCAGCTCCTGGTCTATGGCCTGACGAACGGCGCCGCGATCGTCCTCAGCGCGGTCGGGTTCACGCTCGCCTATGCCGTCGCCCGCCAGATCAACCTAGCGCATGGCAACGTTTTCGCACTGACCACAGTGGCTGTGGCCAGCCTGGCGGGAACCCTCGGCGTACCAGCGACGGCCTCGCTGGTCACGCGATGCCTTGCGTTGCTCCTGCTAGCCCTCGTCGGTGCCGGGTGCGGCGCACTCCTGAACGTGCTCGTCGAGCGCCTCGCCTTCCGCCCGTTCCGCAGGCGGCGCGACCCACTGGGGCCGTTGATCGCCACGGTCGGGCTATCGTTTGTCTTCCTGCAGCTCGCGGTGTGGTGGCGGGCCCTGGTTCCACCCGCGCGGGGGAATGCTCCAAATCCTCACCATGGGAGTATCGATGTCCCGCTGCTGTCCATGCCCGAGTTGGTACCCGCGGTCGAGCTGGGCTGGGGAGGTGTCTCGTTTACGCTCAAGGATGCCTGTGTGCTCCTCTTCGGCATAGTAGTAGCGGCCGGTGCCACCGCGCTGCTGGCCCAGACCAAAATCGGCCGGCTCCTGCGCGCCGTTGCTCAGGACCCAGAGCTGGCAGCACTGTGCGGGGCTGATCCTGGCCGCGCCACGATGCTCGCATTCGCTCTGGCGGGAGCTCTCACCGGGCTTGGCGCCGCGATCTTCGCGGCGTACTACGGGGGCGTCTACGCCCAGCATGGCTTGCGCAGCGGCCTGGCCGCAATGACCGCAGCGGTGCTCGGCGGGGTGGGCAGTCCACCCGGGGCTGTCGCCGGCGGACTCGTGCTGGGGGTGATCACCGCGTTCAGCGACTACCTGCTTGATGCCTACTGGACCCCGGCCCTGATACTGCTCCTGCTGGTTGGTCTGCTCGCCTTCAGACCGACGGGGCTACTGGCATCCGAGCCTGCCCCAAGCTCGGAGAACGTACCGCCCTCCGGGGCGCTGCCCGCCCCGAGCCATGTCCTGCACCCCCCTCGCTGGCTGCTGGCAGGCGTGTTCGGCCTGGCGGTGGTCTACCCATGGGTCGATCAGCTCTCCGGCTGGTACCGCGTCCACTCGGTCACCCTGGCACTCTTGATGGTTACCCTGGCGGTAGGGCTCAACATCGTCGTCAGCTTCGCCGGGCTGCTCGATCTGGGGTACGCGGCCTTCTTCGCGCTCGGCGCGTATACCGCTGCGATCCTGACCAGCTCGAGCAGCCAGCTTGGGGCTATGCTCCCCTCGCCCGCCCGAGATCCGTGGCTCGCGCTGGTGGCCGCCGGCCCACTTGCGGCTGGATTCGGCCTGGCGTTCGGGCTGCCCAGCGTCCGTACCCGGGGCGAGTACCTGGCGATCGTGACCCTGGCGTTCGGTGAGATCGTCCCCAACGTTATCTGGCATCTGCCGTCCTGGACCGGTGGGCCGCGCGGAATGAGCGGCATCGCCTCGCCGCGACTGCTGCCATGGGTGTCGTCGTCCCCACCGCAGGTGTACCTTGTGGCGTTAGCGGCGGCCACGCTGGCGTGCCTGGCCGCCAGCCGGCTCGCCGCGTCGCGGACCGGGCGTGCCTGGGCAGCGGTGCGCGACGATGAGGTGGCCGCCGGGGCAGTTGGGGTGAATCCGGTGCACGCCAAGCTCCTCGCCTTTGCGATCGGCGCTGGCTACGCCGGCGTCGCCGGGGCGATCTACGCCGGCCTGCTCGGCTCTATTCTGCCGGAGCAGTTCGACTTCACTGTCTCCCTGATGGTGCTGGCCGCGGTAGTGGTGGGCGGTCGGTGGGGCATTGGCGGAGCAGTCCTCGGGGCCCTGCTCATCACGGCATACGACCGGGAGCTCGTGTATGGGGCCAACGGGGCGCTACACCTCCTCGGGACAGCGACGGGCGTCTCCGCGCTCCTCACAGCCGACCTGCGTGGGGATAACTGGGCAGTCTTCGGGCTGGCCCTGTACCTCGCAACGGTCGCCAGGACCAGCGAGGCTGGCTAAGCCTGCCCGGCCAGCCCGTTCTCCTCTTCCCACCCGGCGCCTATACTCAACTCAGCACAGAGCTTCACGATGGCGGGCAGAGATGCGGCTGGCGCTGGCCCAGATCAACGGGACTGTGGGCGACCTGCGCGGGAACACGCGCAAGATCATCGAGTATCTGGAGCGCGCCCGGGGCGAGGGCGCCAACCTGGTCGCCTTCCCCGAGCTGGCGATTACCGGCTACCCACCCGAGGACCTGCTGCTCAAGCCGGACTTCATCCGCGAGAACCTGGCCTGCTTGGAGGAGATTGCGCGCGCCAGCCGCGACCTGATCGCCATCGTTGGCTTTGTCGACCGGGCGGAGGACCTCTACAACGCCGCCGCGGTGCTCTACGATGGCCGGCTGGCCGGCGTGTACCACAAGCAGTTCTTGCCGAACTACGGCGTGTTCGACGAAGACCGCTATTACCGGGCCGGGACCGAGACGCCACTGTTCGTCATCGGGGGAATCGCCTGCGGGGTGAGCATCTGCGAGGACATCTGGTACCCCACCGGCCCGACGGCGCTCCAGGCGCAGGCGGGGGCGCGGCTGCTGGTGAACATCAACGCCTCGCCCTACCATCGGGCCAAGCGCCTGGGCCGGGAGCGGATGCTGGGCACGCGCGCCGCCGACAACGACGTTATCGTCGCTTACGTCAATTTGGTGGGCGGGCAGGACGAGCTGGTGTTCGATGGCGCCAGCGCCATCTTCGACCAGAGCGGGAATCTGGTCGCCCGGGCGAAGTCGTTCGCGGAGGATCTGCTCGTTGCGGATGTCGACCTGGGGGCTGTCTTCCGCGCCCGGCTGCACGATCCGCTCCTGCGCAAGATCCCCCGCCCGGCGCTGCCGGTGCTCACCCTGGGGCCGCTGCCAGGGCCAGAGCCGCCGGCCAGCCGCACGGCCCGCGTCGAGCCGGCGCCGGGACCGCTGGAGGAGGTATATCGGGCGCTGGTGCTGGGGACGCGCGACTACGTCGGCAAGAACCGCTTCGAAGCCGTCGTCATCGGCCTCTCGGGCGGGATCGACTCCAGCCTGGTAGCGGCCATCGCGGTCGACGCACTCGGTCCCCAGCGGGTGGTTGGGGTCTGGATGCCATCGCGCTACTCCAGCCAGGGGAGCCAGGACGACGCCCGCCGTCTGGCGGAGAACCTGGGCATCCGGCTGCTCACCCTGCCTATCGAGGGGCCGTTTCGCGCCGTGCTCGAGGCGCTGGAGCCACACTTCGCCGGCCTCCAGCCGAACGAGACGGAGGAGAACATCCAGGCCCGGCTGCGCGGGCTGTACCTGATGGCGCTCTCGAACAAGTTCGGCTGGCTGGTGCTGACGACCGGAAACAAGAGCGAGATGGCGACCGGCTATGCCACCCTCTACGGCGACATGGCCGGCGGCTTCGCCGTCATCAAAGACGTCTTCAAAACGCTCGTCTTCGCACTCTGCCGCGACCTGAATGCCCGCGCCGGGCGCGAGATCATCCCGGAGAGCGTGCTTGCCAAGCCGCCCTCAGCCGAGCTTCGCCCGAACCAGAAGGACGTGGATAGCCTGCCGCCCTACGACGTGCTTGACCCGATCCTGCAGGCGTATGTGGAAGAGGACGTCCTGCCGGAGGAGCTGGTCGCCCGCGGTGCGCCGCCCGACGCGGTGGAGCGCGCGGTGCGCCTGGTGGAGCGGAGCGAGTACAAGCGCCGCCAGGCTCCCCCGGGGGTGAAGATCACTCCTCGCGCCTTCGGCCGCGACCGCCGCTTGCCGATCACCAACGCCTACCGGCCGGCGAGCGTTGAGAAGGGAGGATAAGGATGCCGAACACGCTCCGGCTCGACAATCAGGTTGCGCTCATCACCGGCGGCGCCAGCGGGCTGGGCGCCGCCACTGCCCGTCGCTTTGCCGCCGCGGGCGCCCGGGTCGCCCTAGCGGACCTCCCCAGACAGGAGGAGCTGGCGGCGCAGGTGCAGGCGGACTGCCGCGAGCAGGGCGCTGAGACGCTCTTCATCCCCACCGACGTGACCGACCTGGCCAGCCTCGAGCAGATGGTGCGGGGTGTGGTCCAGCGCTTCGGCCGACTGGACGTCCTGGTCAACAGCGCCGGCACCGCCATCCGCAAGCCCGCGCTCGAGTTCACCGAGTGCGACTGGGACGTGGTTCTGGACATCAACCTCAAAGGCACCTTCTTCGCCGCCCAGGCGGCGGCGCGGCAGATGGCGCAGCAAGGCGGGGGAGCGATCATCAACCTCGCCTCCATCTTTGGCCTGGTGGGCGGCCCCAACCGCGCCTCCTACTGTGCTAGCAAAGGCGGGGTGGTCCTGCTGACCAAGGCGCTGGCGGTGGAGTGGGCGCCGCTAAAGATCCGGGTGAACGCCATCGCCCCCACCTTCGTCCCCACCCCGCTCAACGCGGAGTACCTGGCAGATCCGGCGGTTCGGGCCGACCTGCTGAGCCGGACCCCGATGGGCACCTACGCCGAGCCCGAGGATGTGGCCTGGGCGGCGCTGTACCTGGCCAGCCCCGCCGCCCGCTACGTCACCGGGATCACCCTCCCCGTCGACGCCGGCTGGCTCGCGCAGTAGCACCCCGGTGTGCTGAAGAGGCCACGCCGCGGCGTGGGCGCGCCACCGGGGCGGCCAGCGCGCGCTGAGGGTTCAGCGGGTCGCGGCGGCTGAATGGGGCTGAAATAGGCGGTTAGCTGCTCGAAACTTGGCTCGAACGGAGACACCAGGGCCGTTTGGCGCTAGAATGGAGTGGGAAAAGGCCGTTCGGGGTGCAACGAAATGGTTGCTGTACCAACACCAATGATACGTGTAGGGATGCGGGTTGTGGATGCTCATGGAGTGCCGATCGGGGTCGTGAAGCGGGTGCTCACCCGCGGCGAGGTGCTGCGCTGGCCGCACGTCCACCGCGACAGCCTTCCGCCGGAGCAGGACTTCCCCTTCATCATTGTCGAGGCGCGCAGCCACCACTCTCTCGGCCACCCCTACTACGGCTACTACATCCCCTGCCACGCGGTGGTCGAGGTCGATGACCAGGCTGTCCGCCTGAGTGGAGTTCAGGCTGACCTTGACAACCTCGGCTGGGACAGCAAGCCGGGCTTCTTGCCGTAAGCCTGTGGCAAGCCGCGGGGTGAGCCACCGCGGCCTCTTGGCAGGCGGAACGGCAGTGTTTAGGCAGAGCCCCCGGCGCGGCCGCGCGGCCCTGACTGGCTGCCCTGTGGGGTGTAGGTCAGGATGGCGCCGGGGCGCCGAATGCGCAGCACCAGGCTCTCCAGCACCCGGAAGTGGTGGTTCAGGTTGCTGCTCTCTACGTAGGCCGTGGTCAGGTCCAGCCCGATGGCGATGTCCATGTTCTGCGCCCCGCTGTCCACCAGGATGGCAGACGGCTCGGGGAGCACCGCGCTGGGGTAGACGCCCCGGCGCGCCAGCTTCTCCACCTGCTCCAGCTCCAGCACACCGGTCGCATCGAACACGCGATTGAGCTGGGCGTACAGCCGCGGGCTGACCACCAGCGCGTAGGGGCCGGTGAAGCCCTGGGCGATGAGCGCCTGCACCCCGGCTACCACGTCGGCGAAAGCACTGCCCATCTGGCTCCAGTCGCTCATCGGCAGGGTCTGGCGCCCATCCACAGTGGTCAGGCCCGGCAGGCCCAGCGCCTCGTCCCCCTGGAAGATCAGCGTATCTTCCGCCAGCGCCGTGGCTGAGGCGGCCGCGGCCGCCTTGCCCGTGTCGAGCGGCACCCCGAACTGCTGATCCGCCTCCAGATCGCGCCAGTGCATCCAGAAGTCTTTGTAGATTAATGGGAGGGGGAGGAACTGGCGGCGCTCGGTGGCGATCGCCTCGCCTTCCTTGTTGCCCAGCAGGTCGATCTGGCCGGCGCTTCGGCCCAGGATCGTGTCGTTCTGGATCACCTCCACCCCCGGGCCGAACGGCCCGACGATGGAGATGATGCGCCGGCCAACCAGCACCGCCTGAGCGGTCTGGACCACCGCCTGGTCGAGCGCCTGCCATTGCTGCTGGGTAAGTGGTGCCTGACCGCGCTGCAAGTACTCCGCCATGAAGCCCTCTCCCGCTGTCTCCCGTTCCCGCTGAGCACGCCGCCGACCGGCGGCTACACCACCGGTCAATTCTCGAAGACCGCGCTGTGCAGGATGCGGTAGCCGCTGGACAGGCAGTCGCTCTCTGAGCGCAAGGTGTTCGGCTGGTAATCGCGGGGGACAACGACGTAGTTGAATTGCCAGATGGGACTGTACTTCTCCATCCCCGGGATAGAGTCATAGATGTTGAGCTGCCCGGGGACCAGCTCTGGCGGACGTTTCAGCTTGCCCGCGTCGTCCAGCTCGACGTTGTAGACGATCTGGTATTCCTGGGCGACCTTCACCCGGGATGGGTCGACGTCGATCTCGCCGAGGTCCACCGCGTAGACGATCTTCCCGTCGAACCAGACGCGCTCCATTACCTGGTTGAAGGGGTTGTTGTAGTCAAGCTGCTCGACGCCGTTGGCCCCGATGCCGGCCGGCGGCTCCCCGAGCCGCACCTCACCGCCGCGCACCGTCCAGCCAGCGCTCTCGATCTCCGCCGCTGGCAGGGGGCTCAGCCTCATGCCGGCCGAGGGGGGCGGCGCGCCTCCTGGGGCAGGCCCGGGGGCCGAGCCAAGCGGCACGCCCAGCAGGCTGCCGACGGTCAGCCTCGGCGCGGCGCGTTCCTGCTCCGCCATGACACCCTTCCACCTCCGGGAACGTGCGCGTCGCGCCACCGCCACCTGGGACGGGCGCGACCCGGCCCGCATTGTTGCAAGTTTCGCGCCCGCTTCTCCTGGTCCGCAACCCGCCGATCCACTCGCCGCGGCCGCGCTGGCTTGGCCCGCGCCAGGCACAATACCGGCCAGCACAGGCATGGGGAGCATGGACGTGGGACGGTTTGACGGACGGGTAGCGTTCCTCACCGGGGCCGGACGGGGCATCGGCGCCGCCACCGCGAAGCTGCTCGGGGCTCAGGGTGCCGCGGTGGCGGTGGCAGACCTGGAGCTGGAGCCAGCGGCGGAGACGGCGGCGGCCATCGCTGAGGCGGGTGGACGGAGCCTGGCGCTGGCGCTCGACGTGACCGACACCGCGCAGGTCGACCAGGCCATCGAGCGTACCGTAGCGGAGTTGGGCCGACTGGACATCCTGGTCGCCTGCGCCGGCATCCTGCGCGACAACCTGCTGTTTCGCATGTCGGACGCCGATTGGGACGCGGTGATCGACACGCACCTCAAGGGCAGCTTCCTGGCGGCCCGCGCCGCTCAGCGCCACATGGTGGCCCAGCGCTATGGGAAGATCGTCTTCCTCTCCTCTACCTCGGCGCTCGGCAACCGCGGCCAGGCGAACTACAGCGCCGCCAAAGCCGGCCTGCAAGGGCTGGCCCGAACACTGGCGATCGAGCTGGGCCCGTTCAACGTCAACGTCAACGCCGTCGCCCCCGGCTTCATCGAAACCCGGATGACGCGCGCGACGGCCGAGCGGCTCGGGGTGGAGTACGAGCAGTTCAAGGCGGACGTCGCGGCCACCACCCCGTTGCGCCGCGTCGGCCAGCCGGAGGACGTCGCCCACGTGATCGCGTTTCTGGTCAGCGACGAGGCGAGCTACGTCAGCGGACAGACGATCTACGTCGCGGGCGGGCCACGGGGTTAGCGCCTCGGCAGCAGCGGCTCAGAACATCGGCTGCCAGCAGACCAGGTAGGGCTGGCTCTCCGGCCGGAAGCTCCAGTGCTCCCGGCAGTAGAGATGGGCGGATTGGGACGGCCGCGCCAGCCCGGAGTCTGCCAGGCGCCAGACCACCAGGACCGCGAGCGCGAAGAACAGCACCCCGAGCGCGCTCAGAACCAGTAGTGTCCGCACCGCCCGCCTCGCCCATCCCGCGCCTCTACTGTACTGGGCGCGCGTGAACGGAACGCCGTGCCTGCCGAGTCAGCCGCCGTGCCACACAGCCCCCGCCACCGGCGTATCCAGGTGGATGTGGACGCCTATGCCACCGGAAGCCCCGCAGGCCCGAAGCATCGATCTCCTCCACGCCCGCTCCGAGCCCACATAGCGACCCGGCCCTCCACACCCGTGTCCGCCTCGAAAACGCCTGGTCTGCCCATGGGGCGCCGCAACGCGCAGTCTTGCGAAATGGGGCTTGACAGTGGACATGTGCAGTGCGATTGTACACAAGGGGGAAATGGTCATACTTATTGACCAACGCGCGCATCGCTTCACCGCGGGCGCGGCCGCGCCCGCATACCGCGGCGTGGTGGGCCAGGTCTGCAACGCGATCCTGAGCGGGGAGCTCAAGGTCGGCGACCGACTGTGTCCCGAACGGCTGCGCGCGGAGCAGTGCGGGCTCAGCCGATCCACGCTGCGCGAGGCGATTCGGATTTTGACCCAGGCGGGCATCCTCACCGTGCGCCGCGGAGTCACTGGCGGCGCCTTCGTCGCGTGCTCCGCGGTCTCGCAGAACCCGCTGGCGAGCGCGCTCGAGCTGACCCGGGCCGAGCTGCTGGAGCGGCTCGAAGCGCGCACGCTGCTGAAGCTCCCCATCGTCGAGTTCGCCGCCAGGGCCACCCCGGCCGAGGTAACATTGCTCGAACAGGTGCTGGGGCAGCTCGCGGTGGTGGATGGGGCGCGCGGCCGGTTCATGGAAGCGGACACGCAGTTCCACCTCGGCCTGGCGCGCGCAGCACACAACGTGCCGCTGTACCGCGTCTTTCAAGATCTGTTCCGGCGGCTCCTGCCGGTGTTCGACATGCTCCCCCTGTCGGGGGGCAGCATCCGCCTAGCAGGGAGTCGCACGGGGAGACGCTGCGCGCCGTTCGCCGCGGCGGCCCGGCCGCCGCGCACGGCGATGGAGCGCCACCTCTCGTACACTGAGCGCAGCGTGGAGCAGCTTTTCAAGAGCGGAGTGGTGCACCTCGGCAGACAGGAGGCGGGAGCAGCGTACAGTACAGCGATCTCGGCAACCACTATCTAGTCGCCATCGGAGCAGAGCCCCGGCGGGCCGCTTGGGGGATGGGTGCTCCGCGAGCAGGGAGCAGAGAGTAAGGGAGGCAGGGAGACCATGCAGAAGCGTATTCGGGTCGTCACCCCCATCATTACTGAGGGCTTCTCCTCCGCGGAGGAGTTCCAGCCGTTTGCCGGTCCAGAGACGCAGATCAGCCAGGTGGGGATCACCCGCGGCCCGGCCTCGATCGAGAGCGAGTTCGACGAGGCGTTGGCAGTGCCCGACACGGTCGCTCAGATCATGCAGGCCGAGCGCGACGGCGTCGACGCGGTCGTCATCGACTGCATGGGCGACCCGGGAATGAAGCCGGGCCGCGAGGCCGTCTCGATCCCGGTGATCGGTCCGGCGGAGGCCACCTACCATCTGGCCGCGCTGCTCGGGCATCGCTTCAGCGTCGTGACCGTGCTGGAGAGCTGCATCCCGATGATGGAGAACCAGGCCAAGGTGTACGGGGTGGCGGACAAGCTCGCCTCCGTGCGCGCGGTCAACATCCCGGTGCTCGAGCTGGAGGACGACCGCGAGCGGTTGGTGAATGCGCTGGTCGAGGAATCGGTGCAGGCGATCGAGCAGGACGGCGCCCACGTCATTATCTTCGGCTGCACCGGGATGATCGGCTGCGCCGGCGAGGTGCAGCGCGGGCTGGCAGCGCGCGGCTACGGCGGTATCCCGGTGATCGACCCGGTGCCGGCGGCGATCAAGATCGCGGAGGCGCTGGTCGACCTAGGGCTGAGCCATAGCCGGCGGACGTACATGCCCCCGCGCGCCAAGCGGATCGAGGGCTACGACCTGCCGTCGCGCGAAGCGGCCGTGGCGCGCTAGCGGCGCCGCCAGGGCGCGCCATAGGGGTGTTCGATGACTGTCGCGGGCAACAGGGCGCTGGCAGGCGCCGTCGCCGTCGGCCGAGCCGCGGAGCGGACCCGCTTCAATCGGCTCTGGCTGCTGGTGCTGCCAGCGCTCGCCATCTTCCTGGTGTTCTTCGCCGTCCCAGTGCTGATGCTGTTCGCCATCGCCTTCAACCGGTCGGTCCCCGGCGTCGTGACGTTCAAGCCGGTGTTCACGCTGGCGAACTTCGAGCGCTTCTTCGGGAACCCGCTCTATTACAACGCGGCGATCCTGTCGATTGTCCTCGCGGTCGCGGTCGCGGCCATCACGCTGATCCTCGGCTACCCGCTGGCCTACTTCGTCGCCAAGACCAAGGATCCCGGCCGCAACACCTTCTACATGATCCTGATCCTGGTGTCGATGCAGCTCGACCTGGTGATTCGGCTGTACGGGATGATGGTGCTGATGGGTGACAACGGCCTGATCAACGCCGCGCTGCTGCGCGCCGGCCTGATCTCCAAGCCGCTGCCGCTGATGTACAACACGTTCGGGACGATCGTCGGGCTGGTGCAGCTCTCGCTTCCGTTCATGATCCTGTCATTGATCGGGATCATTCGGAACATCGACCCGTCCCTGGAAGAGGCGGCGCGGAGCCTGGGCGCCAGCCGCTGGCTGACCTTCTGGCAGATCACCTTCCCGCTGAGCATGCCCGGGGTGCTGGCCGGCTCGCTGCTGGTGTTCGCGATCGCGATCAGCTCCTACGTGGTCCCGGCGCTCATGGGCGGCTGGCGGGTGATCGTGCTGCCGATCCACATCTACCAGCAGATCGCGGAGCAGGGCTACTGGCAGTTCGGTGCCAGCGTGGCAGTGATCCTGTTCCTGATCAGCGTCTCGGCCGTCTACATCTACCACCGCTATACCGAGAAGCACATCGGAGGGCTGGTCTAATGGCGACGGTACGCGAAGCTGCCCGCTCCGCCCGGCCAGCCGTCCCGGTGTACGAGGGCCGGCTCGGCGAGGACGATGTCCCACTGATCTTCCGGGTGGGCGCGGTCGTCACGTTCGTCATCCTGCTACTGCCGGCGGTGATCGTCGTCCTGGCCGGGCTGAATGCCGGCGACTATCTCACCTTCCCGCCCCAGGGCTTTTCGCTCCGCTGGGTCTGGGAGTTCCTGCGCTCGCCGACGTTCCGCAACGCCTACCTGCTCAGCATGGGGGTCGCCTTCGTCGTGATGCTGATCTCGACCACGATCGGGACGATGGCGGCGATCTTCATGACCCGGGTGCGCTTCCCCGGCCGCAGTATGCTGCGCGCCTACTTCCTGGCGCCGCTGATGCTGCCGGGCGTTGTCCTCGGGCTGGCGCTGTACGTGTTCTACGTCACCACGAACATCGGCCTGGCGCGAACGCTGCTGGGTCTGGTCATCGGCCACGTGCTGGTGACCACACCCTACGTTATCGGAACCGTCTCGGCCGCGCTCTACAACTTCGACCTTTCCCTGGAGGAGGCGGCGCGCAGCCTGGGCGCCGGGCCATTGACGGCGTTCCGCAAGATCACGCTGCCGCTGATCGGGCCGGGCCTGCTGGCTGGCGCCACCTTCGCATTCATCGTCTCGTTCGGCCAGTTCGACATCTCGCTGTTCCTGAGTACACCGAACCTGACCCCGTTGCCGATCGCGATGTATATCTCGCTGCGCTACAAGTTCGAGCCGACCGCGGCCGCGGCCGGCGTCTTCGCGATCTGCCTGGTCGTCCTGAGCATGCTGCTGACCAGCCGCCTGATGAACCTGTCCAGGTTCGCTGGGCTGAAGTTCAGCTAACGCCAGGAGCCGGATCGTCCGCCAGGTTGGCAGCGGCGTGGTTCGTTCAAAGGAGGTGACCAGACAGCAGGCAGGGAGCAGTGGGAGAGTCGAAGCAGCACGGGACAAGCAGTCGTAGCTTCTTCCTCGCACCAGCCCGGAGGGCGCCAGCAAGGCCGTCGTCCGGTGACACAGACTTTCGGAGAGAGCACGATGGAGCGACAGGACCAGGAGCGACCGGCGGCGCGGAGCGGCCTGAGCCGGCGCGAGTTCCTCAAGCGCGCAGGGGGAGTGGCGCTGGGCCTCTCCGCCGCGGCGATGACGAGCACGGCGTGGCTCCAGCCCGCCTTCGCCTCGCAGTCCGCCACATTCGTCAATCACCCCTTCTCCCAGGACGTTACGTACGACGGCAGTATCTTCGACGCCGGCGGGGCTACCTTCAAGCTTGGCTCATGGGGCGGCTTCTGGGAAGAGCTGATGCGCAAGTATGTGCTCGACCAGTTCGAGAAGGACTTCAACTGCAAGGTCGAGTACGACTCCTCCTGGCCATGGTTCCCCAAGTACAGCGCCGGCGGCCCCCAGAATCCAGCCTTCGATGCCTCCAACTGGAACCTGCCCGAGCTGTTCAAGACCGCTCGGGCCGGCGACTACTTCGTTCCCCTCGACGAGCTCCAGGCGAACGTCCCGAACTCCAAGGACCTCTGGCCGTTCGCCACCCTCAACGGCAAGGGCCTGACCTACCTGTTCAGCCAGTACGGCTACGCCTATCGCAACGACCAGGGTATCCCCGCGCCGACCTCCTTCAAGGATTTCTGGCAGGACGTGTACAAGGGCAAGCGCGGGACGTACATCACCTCGAACACCCTGCAGATGGTGTTCTTCATGATGGCCTCGCTCGTCTTTGGCAAGGACGAGAAGGACATGGATGCCGGCTTCCAGGCGATGCAGAACGCCATGCCGATGAAGATCAGCGACTTCACCGGCAACATGCAGACGCTGATGGAGCGCGGCGAGGTCATCATCGGGGTGCAGCACGACGGCGAGCCCTACGCCCAGATCGACAAGGGCGTGCCGCTCGGCTGGATGTACTGGACCGAGAAGCAGCCGATCCTGACCCAGACGATGACCGTCAGCAAGTACAGCCAGCCGGTCCAGAAGAAGCTGGGCTACGCGCTGGTGAACCGGATGACCGATCCGACCTACCTGCAGAACATGGGCAAGGAGGTCTACCTGCGCCCAACGAACAAGAATGCGGTCATCCCGGATAACCTGGCGAGCAAGGGCGTCCAGAACACCGAGGACGCCGCAACCAAGCTGTGGATTCCGCCGTGGGACTGGTACCTGGACAACGAGCAGACGATCGTCGAGCGGGTGAACCAGATCTTCGGGCAGTAGCGAGCGCAGCCTGGCCGCCCTGCCCCTCCTCTCCTCATCGGAGGAGAGGAGGGGCAGGGGGCGCGGTGTGGAACGCCAGCCAGGCAGGGGAGCAGCGGTGGCACGGGTAGAGCTTATCGACGTCAGCAAACGCTACGGGCCGGTTGAGGCAGTCAGCCGCGTTAGCTTGCAGATCGAGGAGGGCGAGTTCTTTTCCCTGCTCGGGCCCAGTGGCTGTGGCAAGACGACCTCGCTCCGCATAATCGCCGGCTTCATCTATCCCAGCACGGGCAGCATCCTGATCGGCGGCCAGGACGTCACCACCCTGCCGCCGGAGAAGCGGGACGTAGGCATCGTCTTTCAGAACTACGCCATCTTCCCGCACATGAACGTGTACGACAATATCGCCTTCGGGCTGCGGATGCGCAAGCGCAGCCGCGAGGAGATCGACCGGCGGGTGCGTAGCGCGCTCGAGCAGGTGGGGCTCACCGGCTACGAGCGGCGCTACCAGCGGGAGATGAGCGGTGGCGAGCAGCAACGGGTGGCGCTGGCCCGCGTGCTCGTCACCGAGCCACGCATCCTCCTGCTGGACGAGCCGCTGAGCGCGCTGGACAAGAAGCTCCGCGAGGAGATGAAGTACTGGATCAAGGACCTGCAGCGCCAGCTACGGATCACGACGATCTACGTGACGCACGACCAGGGCGAGGCGCTGACGATGTCGGACCGCATCGCGGTGATGAAGGCTGGGCGGGTCGAGCAGGTTGGCAGCCCCAGGGAGATCTACGAGCGGCCCCAGACCCGCTTCGTGACGGACTTCATCGGCCAGTCGAACATCCTGCCCGCGCGGGTACTTGCCGTCGGACAGCGGCAGGCGCGGCTGGCACTGGACGGCTTCGAGGTCCGCGCCCCCGCGCGCGCTGAGATCGGCCCGGGCCAGCACGTCTCGCTGGTCATCCGCCCCGAGCATGTGCTGATGGGCGCCGAGGCGGAGCGGCAGGATCTGAACCGGGTGCGTGCCCGTGTCAGCAAGGAGACCTACCAGGGCTCGCTGATCCGCTACGAGCTCGCGGTGGGCCAGTACGCGCTCATCGCCGAGTCGCAGAACACGCTGCAGCAGGAGGTCTTCCCGCTGGGGGCCGAGGTCACCGTTGGCTGGCACCCGGACAGCAGCGCCATCCTGGTCGAATGAATCCAGCCCCCGGCCGCTCGCCATCCGCGCCGCACCGGGCGGAGCGGACGGGCGAGGTTCGGAGACATGAGGCGGTCGTCGGGGCCCTTCTCCGGCCTTCTGAGAAGAGGGGAGGCGGGATCGAGGGCCGCCCTCCCAGTGTGACAGCCGCGCTGAGCGAGCAAAGGAGAGAGCATGCGGATCGGGATCGACGTCGGCGGCACGAACACCGATGCGGTGTTGATGGATGGAATCCGGGTGGTCGGCTGGTACAAGACGCCCACCACCCCGGACGTGTCGAGCGGGATCATCTCCGCCCTGGAGCACCTGCTGGAGCAGACCCGGGTGCCGTCGCGCGAGGTGCGGGCGGTGATGATCGGTACGACGCACTTCACCAACGCGGTGGTCGAGCGCAAGCGGCTGATGCCGGTGGCGGCGATCCGCCTCGGGCTTCCCGCCACCGAGTGCCTCCCACCGATGGTCGACTGGCCGGCCGACCTGCGGGACACCATTGGCAACCATGCCTACCTGGTGCACGGCGGGCATGAGTTCGACGGCCGCGAGATCGCGCCGCTGGACGAAGCGGAGCTGCGCCAGGTGGCCGCCGACGTCCGAGCGAAGGGGCTGCGCTCCGCGGCGATCGCCTCGGTCTTCTCCCCGGTCAACCCGAGCATGGAGGAGCGCGCGGCGGAGATCCTGCGCGAGGAGATCCCGGGCATCTTCGTCAGCCTGTCGCACGAGATCGGCCGCATCGGGCTGCTGGAGCGCGAGAACGCCGCGATCATGAACGCCTGCCTGCGCGACCTGGCGGAACGGATCGTCAACTCCTTCCGTGACGCGCTGGCCCGGCTGGACATCAGTGCCCCGTTCTACATCAGCCAGAACGACGGCACGCTGATGAACGCCGAGTACGCCGAGAAGTACCCGGTGCTCACCTTCGCCTCCGGCCCGACCAACTCGATGCGTGGGGCTGCCTTCCTGTCCGGCGTCAAGGAGGCGATGGTCGTGGACGTCGGCGGAACCACCTCCGACGTCGGGATGCTGATCCACGGCTTCCCCCGGGAATCCTCGGTCGCGGTGGAGATCGGCGGAGTGCGGACCAACTTCCGCATGCCCGACGTGCTCTCCTTCGGCCTGGGCGGGGGCAGCATCGTCCGCGACGAGGGCGCCCGTATCGGCCCGGACTCCGTCGGCTACGAGCTGACCACCCGGGGGCGGGCGTTCGGCGGCGACACGCTCACCACCACGGACATAGCCGTCGCCGCGGGCCTGGTGGACCTGGGCGACCGCGCCCGGGTGGCCGACCTCCCGCCCCAAGTGATCGCCCGCGCCCTGGACGAGATCCAGCGCCTGGTCGACGTAGCGGTGGACCGGATGAAGACGAGTGCCGCTGCCATCCCGGTCATCCTAGTAGGTGGCGGCAGCATCCTCATCTCCCGCCCGATCCAGGGCGCCTCCGAGATCGTCAAGCCGGACCACTTCCCGGTCGCCAACGCTATCGGGGCGGCGATCGCCCAGGTCGGTGGGGAGACGGACCGCGTGTTTGCGCTGGACCGCATGACCCGTGACGAGGCGCTGGCGGAGGCGAAGCGGGAGGCGAGCAGCAAGGCGATCGACGCGGGCGCCGACCCGGCCACGATCCAGGTGGTGGACGTGGAGGAGGTGCCGCTCACCTATCTGCCCAGCAACGCCGTCCGCATCCGCGTCAAGGCGGTCGGCGACCTGCTGATGGCGTAAGGACCGCCGGGCCAGTGCGGGCGTTGCCGCGTACCGCCGTGTCTCCTTCGCTTCTGAGAGGGCGAGGGCGCTGCACCGACCCGCCCTGGCGCCACCTGTGAACCGCGCGCATCCGATCGAGGAGCGACGACATGCGCTTGATCTATCCCGAGAACCTGGAGGACATCGCGCTGGGCGCGGCGGTGCTGGGCACCGGCGGCGGGGGCGACCCGTACATCGGCAAGCTCATGGGCATTCAGGCAATCCGCCAGCACGGGCCGGTGCGGCTGGTCAGCCCGGACGAGATCCCGGACGAGTGCCTGGTCTGCCACTCGGCGATGATGGGTGCCCCGACCGTGATGGTCGAAAAGCTGCCGAAGGGGACCGAGATCGTCGAGGCGTTCCTGGCGCTCCAGACCTACCTGGGCCGGACCATCGACTACACCACCTCGGCAGAGGCCGGCGGGCTCAACTCCACCACCCCCTTCACCGTGGCCGCTCGCCTGGGCATCCCGATGGTGGACGCGGACGGGATGGGGCGCGCCTTCCCCGAGATCCAGATGGTCACCCCGACCATGTACGGGATCGCCGCCACCCCGATGGCGATCGCCGACGAGAAGGGCAACAGCGCCATCATCACCACGTTTGACAACCGCTGGACGGAGCGGCTGGCACGTACCATCTGCATCGACATGGGCACCACCGCGATGATCGCGCTGTACCCCATGACCGGCCGGCAGCTCAAGCAGGCGATGGTCCCCGGCACCCTCACCCGGGCCGAGCGGATCGGCCGCACCATCCGCGAGGCGCGCCAGCAGCACCGCGACCCGATCGCCGCGGTGCGCCAGGTGACCGGCGCCTTCGAGGTCTTTCGCGGCAAGGTGGCGGACGTGCAGCGGCGGACCGAGACCGGTTTTGCCCGCGGGGAGGCGAGCTTCCAGGGCGCTGACGGCTACGAGGGGAAGCGACTCCGGCTGCGGTTCCAGAACGAGCACCTGGTGGCGATCCTGGATGGCCAGGTGGTGGTCTCGGTGCCGGACCTGATTACGGTGCTGGACGCCGAGACCGGCGAGCCGATCACCACCGAGGGGCTGCGCTACGGCTTCCGGGTGGTGGTGCTCGGCATCCCTTGCGACCCCAAGTGGCGCACCCCGGCCGGCCTGGAGCTGGTCGGGCCGCGCTACTTCGGCTACGACTTCGACTACGTGCCCGTCGAGCAGCGCTTCGCCAGCAGCGGCCAGGGGGTGGCGTCACCACCGAGGGAGGGCCTGTGAGAGTACTCGGAGAACAGGAGCTGCGCGACATCGCCGCCGGCTCGGCGGTGCTGGGGACCGGGGGCGGCGGCGACCCCTACCTGGGGACGCTGGTAGCGGTGCGTGCCTTCCAGCAATACGGCCCGCTGAAGCTGGTCACCGCCGACGAGCTGGACGACGAGGCGATGGTGGTCTATCCCTTCGTCATCGGCTCGCCGGTCCCGCTGATCGAGAAGTTCCCGCTCGGCAAGGAGATGGTCCAGGCGTACGAAACGCTCAACCGCTTCCTGCACGGCCGGGTGCAGGCGGTGATGCCGATCGAGATCGGCGGGATCAACTCGATGGTCCCCTTCTTCATCGCTGCCCGCCTCGGTATCCCGGTGGTTGACGGCGACTGCATGGGGCGGGCGTATCCCGAGGTGCAGCTCGTCACCCTGACGATGTACGGCATCGGCGCCAGCCCCTTCGCGATCGCCGACGAGCGGGGCAACAGCGTCGTGCTGCACACCGTCGACAACTTCTGGGCGGAGCGGTTCGCCCGCTCGGTGGCGGTGGACATGGGGGCGATCTGTGCCGGCGCCGCCTATCCGGTCACCGGCAAGCAGGTGAAGGAGGCGGCGGTGCTGGGCAGCATCTCCTACACCGAGCGGATCGGCCGGGCCATCCGTGAGGCGAACGCCGCCAAGCAGGACGCCATTGCCGCGATCGTTGAGGTGACGAACGGGGTGGTGATCTTCCGTGGCAAGATCGTCGACGTCCAGCGCCGCACCTCCAGGGGCTGGGCGCTGGGAGAGGCGGTACTGGAGGGGATGGAGGCCGACGCCGGCTCGCAGATGGTGGTGCGCTTCCAGAACGAGAATCTAGTGGCGATCCGCGATGGCGAGATCGTTGCCAGCGTCCCGGACCTGATCACGATCATGGACGCCGAGTCGGGCCAGGCGATCACCACCGAGCACCTGCGCTACGGCTTCCGGGTGGTGGTGCTCGGCATCCCCTGTGACCCCAAGTGGCGCACCCCGGCCGGGATCGCGCTCGGCGGGCCGCGCCATTTCCGCTACGACATCGACTACGTGCCACTGGAGCGGCGGTTCGGGAGGAGCGGCCAGCGCGCAGGCGTCCGCGGAGAGGCGGGAGCTTCGCCCTCGCCGCGGGCGGGGCGCTGAGCGCGGAGAGCGATGGCGATGAAGCTGACACTGGGTGATCTGGAGGACCTGGCGCGCGGCGCCGCCTTCCTCGGCACCGGCGGCGGGGGCAGCCCCTACGCCGGCCGGCTGATGGTGCAGCGGGCGATGGAGGAAGGCCACACGGTTGAGATCATCGACCTGGAGGAGGTTCCCGACGAGGCGCTGATCATCCCTACCGCGATGATGGGCGCCCCCACCGTACTGATCGAGAAGCTGCCTCGCGGGGACGAGGCGATCAAGTCGCTGCGGACGCTGGAGCGGCACCTGGGCCGCACCGCCTACGCGACGATGCCGATCGAGTGCGGCGGGATCAACTCCACCATGCCGCTCGTCGTCGGGGCCCGGCTCGGCCTGCCCGTGGTCGATGCCGACGGGATGGGGCGGGCGTTCCCCGAGCTGCAGATGGAGACGTTCCACGTCTACGGCGTCCCGGGCACGCCGATGGTGATCACCAATGAGTACGGCGACAGCACCATCGTCCAGACCCACGACAACGCGATGATGGAGTGGCTCGCGCGCGGGATCACCATCCGCATGGGCGGAGCGGCCTACATCGCCGAGTACAGCATGGACGGCCGCACTGCCAGGCGCGTCTCCGTCCCCCGCACTCTCAGCCTGGCGCTCCAGATCGGCCGCGGCATCCGTGCCGCGCGCGAGGCCCACAAAGACCCCTTCGCCGAGCTGATCGCGCTGCTACGCGACACGCCCTACCAGTACGGGCGGATCATCTTCCAGGGCAAGATCGTGGACCTCTGGCGCGAGACCACCCAGGGCTTCGCCAAGGGGCGGGCGAGGATCCAGACGTTGGAGGGCGGCGCCGCGGTGATGGAGATCCTGTTCCAGAACGAGTTTCTGGTGGCGCGGGTGAACGGGGAGCTCCGGGCGATCGTGCCCGACTTGATCTGCATCCTGGATAGCGAGACGGCCGAGCCGATCACCACCGAGATGCTGCGCTACGGCCAGCGGGTCAAGGTGATGGGCGTGAGCGTCCCGCCGATCATGCGCACGCCCGAGGCGCTGGCGGTGTTCGGCCCCCGCGCCTTCGGCCTGGAGGCGGAGTTCCAGCCAATCGAGACGCTGGCGTGAAAGCGCCGCCAGCCCAAGGGGAGGAGCGATGGCCGAGAAGATGGTGGTGTCCGAGGACGAGGCGTACGAGCTGCTGGCACACCTGGTGGCGAGTGCGGAGATCTGCACCTTCGAGCCGCACTACTACGGCACGTTCCGGCTGATCGACGCCGCCAGCCGCTTGATGGACTGCATGCTCCGCCACGGCAGCAACGGCAGCCGCGCCTGGCTGGAGGCGTTCAAGCAGGAGGTCGACCAGAAGAAGGTCTGGATGATGTGGGACCGCGAGGGCTACTTCCAGTTCCTGCGCGAGGCGACCGGCAAGGTGGCCGAGGCGCTGAAGCAGCGCGAGGGGCTGGCTGAGCCGGCGTCCACAGCGCGATAGGAGGCAGCGATGGCGACCGCGACTCCTGAACAGACGACCAGCCAGCGTGCCGAGGTCGTCCTGGACGTCATCCGCACCCGCCGGGTGGTGCGCAGCTTCACCGACGAGCCGATCTCGGACGCCGACCTGCGCACGATCCTGGAAGCCGGCCGCTGGGCGCTTAGCGCCGGCAACCGCCGCATCAACAAGTTCCTGGTGGTGCAGGACCCGAAGCGGATTCGGCTCGTCCGAGCCGTCTCCCCCGGAATGCTCGCCCGGCCGACTGCGCTGATCGTGATCCTGACCGACACCGAGAAGGCAGCCCGGGAGCAGGTGCAGCTCGACAAGGACCTGAACACCTGGATCGACGTCGGCACCGCGGCGCAGAATATGAGCCTGATGGCCCACGCGCTCGGGCTCGGCTCCTGCCCTGCAACCTCGTTCAGCCGCTCCGGCGTCGCGGCGGCGCTGGCGCTGCCGCCGACGATGCTTCCGGAGTTCATCCTCCAGCTTGGCCACCCCGCGCCGCAGCAGCGGGTGATGCGCCCCGGCGCCTCCACCAGGCTCCCGATTGACGCGCTCACCTTCTGGGAGCGCGTCGGCCAGCCGCTGCCCCGACGCTGAGGGCGAGCCGACGATGAGCCGACCGCTGCGGCTCGGGCTGATCCAGATGGATGCCCGGCTGGGGGAGGTGGAGGCGAACGTCGAGCGCGCCGTGGCGCTGGCTCGCGACGCCTGCCGCCAGGGCGCGCGGCTGGTCTGCCTGCCGGAGCTGTTCTCCACTGGCTACCACCCGGGGCTGCTCGGGGAGCGGCTGTACACGCTGAGCGAGCCGCTGGAGGGTCCAACGGTCACCCGCCTGGCCCGGGTCGCCCGGACGCACCAGGCGTACCTCGTCGCCCCGATCGCGACGCGCGGCGAGCAGCCAGGCGAGATCTACGACTCGGCGGTGGTGATCGGGCCCGACGGCGCCGTGCTCGGGGCGTACCACAAGACTCACCTGTTCAACCTGGAGCGGCGCTACTTCCAGCCGGGCAGCGATTTCCCGGTGTTCGCGGCGGACTTCGGCCGCTTCGGGATCATCATTTGCTACGATGGCGGGTTCCCAGAGCCGGCGCGGCTGCTGGCGCTGCGCGGCGCGGAGCTGATCCTGGCGCCCTCCGCCTTCCCCAGACGCGACAAGTACATGTGGGACATCTACTGGCCGGCACGGGCGCTGGAGAACAGTCTGTTCGTCGCGGCGCTGAACCGGGTCGGTTGGGAGGCTGACCTCCACCTGTTCGGGAACAACGTCGTCGCCGACCCGCGCGGGACGTTGGTCGCGGCGGCGCCCGAGGACCAGGAGCTGGCCCTACTCGTGGACGTCGACCTGGACGAGGTGCAGCGGACGCGGGAGGCGATCCATTACCTGGACGACCGGCGGCCGGAGCTGTACGCGCCGCTGGCCGGGGGGGCGTGAGGCAGAGTGCTCAAGCAGGTACTGGAGATCGCCGAGCTGCTGGACAGTGCCCGGGTGAGCGGGGCGCTGGTGGCCGATCTCTTCGCCTTGCGCGGTTGGCCGGAGCTCCAGGTGGAGCCGGTCAGCAACGAGCCGGGCAGCACCGACTTCGTCAAGACGCTGCTGCCCGGCCTGCGCGGGCGCTCGCGCGGCGGCGACGCGCCCACCCTCGGCGTGATCGGCTACCTGGGTGGGATCGGGGCGCGGCCGGAGCGCGTCGGGCTGGTGTCCGATGCCGATGGTGCCATCGCGGCGCTGGCGGTGGCGCTCAAGCTGGTGGAGATGCGCAACCAGGGCGATGTGCTGGCGGGCGACGTGATCGTCACCACCCACGTCTGCCCCCGAGCGCTCATCATCCCCCACGACCCGGTGCCGTTCATGGCCTCGCCCATCGACGTCGCCACGATGAACCGCTACAGCGTGGACCCGCGGATGGAGGCGATCCTGTCGCTCGACACCACGCGGGGGAACCGGATCATCAACCAGCGGGGCTTCGCGATCTCGCCGACCGTGAAGGAGGGGTACATCCTGCGGGTAAGCGAGGACCTGCTCGGGATCATGCAGGTGGTCACCGGCCGCCCGCCCGCCGTCTTCGCGATCACCACCCAGGACATCACTCCCTATAGCAACGACCTCTACCATTTGAACACGATCCTGCAACCGGCGACGGCGACTACCGCCCCCGTGGTTGGGGTAGCGATCACCGCCGAGGTGGCGGTGCCGGGGGCAGCCAGCGGCGCCACCCAGGAGATCGACATCGAGCTGGCGGCGCGCTTCGCGGTCGAGGTCGCCAAGGCGTTCGGCCAGGGCCGCTGCGCCTTCTACGATGCCGCCGAGTACGAGCGGCTCGTCCGCCGCTACGGCTCGCTGGCGCATTTGCAGACGCTGGGGAGGAGCGAATGATCCGTCGCGTTGGCGCCATCACCATTGGCCAATCGCCGCGGCCCGACCTGACCCCGGAGCTGGCTGCGATCCTCGGCCCCGAGGTGGAGATCGTCGAGCGCGGAGCGCTGGACGACTTGACGCTGGACGAGGTGCGCGCGCAGGCGCTCCAGGCCGACGGCCCGGTGCTCGTCAGCCGCATGCGCGACGGGACGGAGGTGATACTGCGCGAGGGGTTCGTCCTGCCCCGGGTGCAGTCCTGCCTGGACCGGCTGCAATCCGAGGCGGAGCTGGTGCTGCTGCTCTGCACCGGCACCTTCCCCGCCCTGCGCTCTCGCCTGCCCGTGCTGTACCCGGAGCACATTCTGTACAGCGTCGTCCGCGGGGTGCTGTCCGCGGGTCGGCTGGGGGTGCTGACGCCGGCCGAGGAGCAGCGGGAGTTCCAGCTTCGCCGCTGGCGGGAGATCGTCCCCGAGGTCGTCGTCGCCACCGCCTCGCCCTACAGCGGCTCGGCGCTGGAGGAGCTGCGCGCGGCGAGCGAGACGCTGCGCCGGGCCGACGTGGACCTGGTGGTCATGGACTGCATCGGCTACAGCCTGGCGATGAAGCGGCTGGTGGCGGCGACCACCGGGAGATCGACCATCGTTGCGCGCTCGGCGCTGGCCCACGTCGCAGCGCTGCTGCTGGAGTAGCCCGTGTGGGAGATCGACCTGGAGGCGCTGGAGTCGATCGCGATCGGCGCGGGCATTCTCGGCACCGGTGGCGGCGGCAACCCGTACATCGGCAAGCTACGGGCGAAGCGGCTGCTCGAGCAGGGCCGGCGGGTGACGATCGTCGACCCAGCGGAGCTGCCCGACGACGCCTACGTCGTCTCCGTTGGCGGGATGGGCGCGCCCACGGTCGGGATCGAGAAGATCGAGAAGGGCGACGAGTCGTACCGGGCGCTGCGGGCGCTGGAGCGGCACGCGGGCGTCCGGGCCGCGGCGGTGATCTCCGGCGAGATCGGCGGCGCCAACTGCATCGAGCCGATGATCGTCGCCGCGCTAGCCGAGCTGCCGCTGGTCGACGCGGACGGCATCGGCCGCGCCTTCCCCGAGCTGCAGATGGTGACGTTCTTCATCTACGGCGTCTCCCCCTCGCCGGCGGCGCTGGCAGACGAGAAGGGCAACGAGGTCGTCTTCGACCGGGTGCTCGACTCGTTCTGGCTGGAGCGGATCGCCCGCGGGATCACCAGCGAGATGGGCGGCGCGGCCGGCTATGCCTTCGCTCTGATGCGCGCGGAGGAGATGCGTCGCACCGCGATCCCCCACACGCTCTCGCTCGCCCGGCGGATCGGGGACGCGGTCCGCGAGGCCCGGCGGGCGCGGCGGGACCCGGTGCTGGCGGTGCTCGACACGACGCCGGGCCGAGTGCTGTTCGAAGGCAAGATCGTGGACGTGCTGCGCTGGACGACCCGCGGCTTTGCGCGCGGCACGGTGACACTGGCCGGAAGCGGCCCCGACCAGGGCAGCCAGCTCGTGATCGACTTCCAGAACGAGAACCTGGTCGCCCGCCGAGATGGCGAGGTGGTGGCGGTCGTCCCGGACCTGATCTGCATCCTGGACACGGTAGACGCCCAGCCGATCACCACCGAGGTCCTGCGCTACGGCTTCCGGGTGCGGGTGCTGGTCCTGCCCGCGCCGCCGCAGCTCTGCACCCCGGAGGCGCTGCGCGTCGTCGGCCCGCGCGCCTTCGGCTACGACGTCGAGCCCCCAGGGCACACGTCCGGGCGCTGATCCCGGGTCCGCTGGTCGCCTCGGCCCGCGCCCTGCTCCGGGGGCCGGCGGCATGCGATACTCCTTCGGCCCGCGCTCTCCAGACCTGGGCGCGGACAACGGGAGCGAGCCATGCCCGCGTACATCTGCGAAACCTGTGGGGTGCAGTATGCCCCCACCGAGCAGCCGCCGGAGCGCTGCATCATCTGCGAGGACGAGCGGCAGTACATCGGCTGGCAGGGCCAGCGCTGGACCACGCTGGAGGCGATGCGCGCCGGGGAGTACCGCAACCAGCTCGAAGAGCTGGAGTCCGGGCTGACGGCCATCCTGACCGTGCCCAAGGTTGCCATCGGCCAGCGCGCCTTCTTCGTCCAGACTGTCAACGGCAACCTGCTCTGGGACTGCATCACCTACCTGGACGAAGCGACGATCCAGGCGCTACGCGACCGGGGCGGGGTGCAGGCGATCGCCATCTCGCACCCGCACTACTACGCCACCTGCGTGGAATGGAGCCAGGCGTTCGGCGAGGCGCCGATCTACATCCACGCGGCGGATCGCCACTGGGTGACCCGCCCGGAGGGCCGGTACATCTTCTGGGACGGGGAGACGGTCGAGCCAGTGCCCGGGCTGGGGCTGGTACACCTGGGCGGCCACTTCGACGGCGCGGCGGTCTGCTACTGGCCGGCCGGAGCCGGCTGCCAGGGGGTGGTGCTGAGCGGGGACACCATCCAGGTGGTACAGGATCGGCGCTGGGTCAGCTTCATGTACAGCTACCCGAACCTGATCCCGCTGTCGGCCAGCAAGGTGGAGCAGATCGCGGCGACCATGCGGCGCTACCCGTTCCGGCGGCTGTACGGCGCCTTCAACGGGCTGAACGTGCTGGACGAGCCGGACGCGGTGGAGCGCTCCGCCCGGCGGTACGTCCAGCACCTGCGGGAGGAGTAGCGCCCGCCGGCTCTCCCGCGGGCGGCCCTTGGCGGATAGCTAGCACGGGTTCTTCCGCCATTGGGAGCGCCTGGTCGAGGCATTGGCGACAGTTGACAAGGGCAAACCGCGTTGCCAGGTTCTGGCTGGCGTCCGGGCCCCGCCGCATGTCGTCGGATTCACGCCGCTGGGGAGGGGCTCGACGCCACGGCCGAGGGAGCCACGCGCCAGGAAGCGGGGAGGCGGGCCGGCGCCTCCAGGGCTACGCCGCCGGCCGGGAAGTCCTATGCTATCCTGTACCCTGCCCGAGGGATGAGCGCATGGACAGGCTGCCAGGTGTTGGCCTGCGGCCGGCGGAAGACCGGCCGCAGGCTGACGAGTCGAGCGCGTTCCCATGAGCCAGCCGCTGCTCGAGATGCGAGACATTCGCAAGGCGTTTCCCGGCGTCCTAGCCCTGGACGGGGTAAACCTGACCGTCCGGCGCGGTGAAGTGCATGCTGTGGTTGGGGAGAACGGCGCTGGCAAGTCCACGCTGATGAAGATCCTCTCCGGCGTGGTGCCCAGGGACGCTGGCGAGATTCTCATCGACGGGCAGCCGGTCGAGATCACCAGCCCGCGCGTGGCGCAGGCGCTGGGGATCAGCACGATCTACCAGGAGTTCAACCTGGTGCCGAGCTTGAGCGTCGCGGAGAACATCTTCCTGGGGCACCAGCCGGGCCGCCTGGGGCTGGTTGATTGGCGCCGGCTGGAGCAGGACGCGGCGAAGCTGCTGGACTGGCTCGGGGTGAAGCTCGACCCGCACGTGCCGGTCGCCACCCTCAGCGTGGCGCAGCAGCAGATGGTGGAGGTGGCCAAGGCGCTGTCCAGCCGGGCCCGCATCCTGATCATGGACGAGCCGACCTCGGCCCTGACCGAGCGCGAGGCGGAGCTGCTGTTTGCCCTGATCCGCAGGCTGAAGGCCGAGGGCATCGCCATCATCTTCATCTCGCACCGCCTGGAAGAGATCTTCGAGATCGCCGATCGGATCACGGTGCTGCGCGACGGCAGGCTGGTGGCGACGGTAGACGCGGCACAGACGAATCCGAGCGAGATCGTGCGGATGATGGTCGGGCGCGTGCTGGAGGATCTGTTCCACAAGGAGCCGGCGCGGATCGGCGAGGTCGTGCTGGAGGTGCGCGGGCTGAGCCGAACAGTCTCGCAGGACGGCGCGGTGCGGCGGGTGCTGGACAATGTGAGCTTCCAGGTGCGGCGCGGCGAGATCGTCGGACTGGCCGGCCTGGTTGGAGCCGGCCGCACCGAAGTGGCGCGCGCCATCGTCGGCGCCGATCCGATCGACAGCGGCGAGATCTGGCTCGACGGCCGGCCGGTCCACATCCGCTCACCCCAGGATGCGATTCGGCTGGGGATCGGCTTCGTCCCGGAGGATCGGAAGACACAGGCCCTCATCCTGAACATGGCGGTGCGCGAGAACATCAGCCTGGCGCTGCTCGGCACCCGTGGCTACGGCCCCCTGCACATCGGCGAGGAGCGGTCGCTGGCCCGGCGGCTGGTGGAAGCCCTCCTGATCCGTACTCCCAGCGTGGAGCAGCGGGTGGTGAACTTGAGCGGCGGCAATCAGCAGAAGGTGGTCATCGCCAAGTGGCTGGCGCTGTCACCCAAGGTGCTGATCCTGGATGAGCCGACGCGAGGCATCGACGTGGCCGCCAAGGCCGAGGTCCACGCACTGATGAGCCGTCTGGCCGGGCAGGGGGTTGGCATCCTGATGATCTCCTCCGAGCTGCCAGAAGTGCTGAGCATGAGCGACCGGATCCTGGTCATGTGCGAGGGGCGCATTACCTGCGACCTGCCGCGGGCGGAGGCCGACCAGGAGAAGGTGATGACGTGCGCGACGCAGCGGCGCCTGGTCAGCACCGCGAGCACCAACGGGAGCGACGACAGTGGCGGGTAGCGCGAAGGTCACCCCGGCCGAGAGGGCGCGGGCGGCGACGCTTGGCCAGGAGCTGCTCCAGCGTGCCCGACACGTCTGGCGGCAGCAGGGGACGCTGGTCGCCTTCCTGGTGATCTGCATCGCCTTTGCCCTCACTGCGCCGGGCTTTCTGACCCCGGACAACATCTTTAACGTCCTGCGCCAGGTGGCGATCGTCGGGATCCTCTCGGTTGGCGAGACGTTCGTGCTGCTGACCGGCGGGGTGGACCTGTCGGTCGCCTCGCTGCTCGCCTTCACCGGCATCGTCTCCGCCTCGGTCGAGGCGGGCCATCATGGGACGGCGCTGGCGGTGCTGGTGGCTCTGGCGCTGGGGGCAGGGCTGGGGCTGGTGCAGGGGCTGGTCACGACCCGGATGCGGATTCCACCTTTCATCGTCACACTCGGCGGGCTGTCGGCTTTTCGCGGCGCGACGCTGCTGTGGAACGGCGGCAACCCGGTGATCGGGATGGGGCCGACGTATCTCTTCTTCGGCAAGGGAATGCTCGGGCCGGTGCCGGTGCCGGTCATCATCTTCCTGGCCGCGATTGCCATCTGCCAGTTCGTGCTGACCCGGACCAAGTTCGGCCGTTTCATCTACGCCGTGGGCGGCAACCCCGAGGCGGCGCGGCTGTCCGGGCTCAACGTCGACCTGCTCGTGACCGCAGTGTACGTCATCTCCGGCTTCTTCGCTGGCCTGGCCGGCCTGGTGCTGACCTCGCGGCTGAACGCCGCCGACCCGGTGACTGCCACGGGATGGGAACTGACGGCGATCGCCGCCGTGGTCATCGGCGGCACCAGCCTGTTCGGTGGCACCGGCTCGATGCTCGGGACGCTCATCGGGGCGCTGATCATCGGCGTCATCAACAACGGCCTGACCCTGATGAACGTGCCGTCCTACTACCAGCAGATCGTCATCGGGATCATCATCGTCCTCGCCGTCTGGAGCGACTCGCTGGTGAAGGGGCGGGGCAAACGGTAGCGCTTCAAGGAGGTGAAACGGGGAGGACCACAACGACCGGCGTGGCGAATGTGCCGCGCACGAGGGCAGCTTCTCTTCCATCATCTCGGTCAAGCAAGGAGAACGCATGCAGCGACGTGGTACCTCACACTTTGGCATAGGCGCGGCCCTTACCATCTCCGTGCTCCTGGTGAATGCCTGTGCCCCGGCGGCGGCGCCCCCTGCCACCACCGCGCCCGCCGCCGCTCCCACCAGTGCCCCGGCTGCTGCGCCGACCACTGCGCCCACCACGGCCGCCGCGGCGCCAACCCGGGCCGCAGCTCCGACAACGGCTGCCGCGCCGACCACCGCGGCAGCCACGCCCGCCGCCGCGCCGACCCGGGCGGTCACTCCCGCCGCGGCGACCCCAGCGGCGGCCGCGACCCGGGCAGCCACGCCCGCTGCCGCGGCCAGCCCCACCGCCGCGGCCGTCGCCCCGGTCCCGGCCATCCCCACGGTCGCCCCGGCCCCCGGCAAGCAGTACAAGATCGCCTTCTCCGTCCCAGCGCTGAGCTTCCCCTTCTTCCAGATTATGGAGAAGGACATCAAGAAGGAAGGGCAGCGGCTGAATGTGACGATCAACACCCTGGATGGCGAGGACCAGACGACCAAGCAGACCGCCGACATTGAAGCGGCGATCGCCCAGAAGGTGGATGGGATTGTCATTAGCCCGAAGGACGTCGACGCACTGGTCCCCGCGATCGAGGAAGCGAACAGCGCCAAGATCCCCGTCGTCACCGTGGACCGAACCATCAACAAGCAGGAGCTGCTGCTCGGCCACGTCGGCGCGGACAACGTCGAGGGCGGCCGGCTCCAAGCCCGCTACGTGCTGGACCAGTTCAAGAACAAGCAAGGGCCGGCGAAGATCATCCTGCTCCGAGGCGAGCCCGGATCCTCGCCGGAGCGCGACCGCTCCGCCGGGATCCTGGACGTGGTCAACGCCAACAAGGACAAGCTGCAGATTGTGTTCGACCAGACGGCGCACTTCCGCCGGGCGGAGGCGGCCACGGTGATGGAGAACGCGATCACCGCGGTGCCGCAGTTCGACGCGGTGATCGCGGAGAACGATGAGATGATCGAAGGCGCCAGCCAGGTCATCAAGGCCAAGGGGCTCGAGGGCAAAGTGCTGATGGTCGGCTTCGACGCGATCGACGAGACGCTCCAGCACATCAAGGAAGGGACCATCAACGCCACCATCGAGCAGTGGCCAGGCAAGCAGTCGGCGGGCGCGCTCAACCTGCTGTACAACGACCTGGCCTACGGCAAGCAGCCGGCGCAGAAGATCAACTTCATTACGCCCACGCTCATCACCAAGGACAACATCTCCGAGACAGAGGAGCACTAGCCGGGCGCCGCGGTGCGCGAAGCCGGGTGGGGGGCACAGCATCTCCCCCCGGCTTCGCGCGCGGCTCCCTGATCCACGGCGGGCCGTGGACGGCCCGACCGGCCCCCTCGTATCCTGCGCTTCGAGAGATACGCCTGGTGTCCCGGAGATTTCTCTGCCCGCGCCACGCTCGCCCTCCCGTCCCGGCCGGTGGCCTGCCGGCGCCCGTCGCCCTGGTGAGCTGAGCACCGCCGGCTTTCTGAGCGGTCTGCTCGACCAGACCCGCGCCCGCCTGCCCGACGCGCTGCGCGACTGCCAGATGCGCCAGCAGTGGTCGCTGGCCAAGCTGTGGTACGACGACCCGGCGCTGCACTTCGAGGTGTGGCTACACCGGGCGCGGGCGCGGGTGGAGGTGGGGCTGCACTTCGAGACACGTGATGCGGCGCGCAACCGGCGCATGCTGGACGCCATCGCCGAGGAGCTGCTGTTCATCAAGGCGGCGCTGAGCGACGGCGTGGAGGCGGAGCCCTGGGACAAGGGCTGGACGCGGGTGTATCACACCCTGCCGTTGGAGCCGCTCTTGCCCGACTTCCAGGCGCGGCTCGCGGAGCACTTCGCCCTGTTTGTCGAAACGCTCGAGCCGCTACGGCGGGACGCGGTACAGATGCTCGGTGGCGCGTCGGGTGCGTAGCCTCGCTCCCTGGCCGCACGGCGTGCGCGGCGCCGCGTACGCTGGCTCTACCCCGCGCGGGCGTTCAGACGAGCCCGAACCCGCGCAGCAGCACGAACGCCCCGGCGACCAGCCCACCTGTCAGCAGCGCGAGAGATTAAGCCGCCAGTTGTCAGGACAGGCCTGAGCTCCGGCGGAGCTTCCGCTGAATGATCTGCCCGTTCTCACGGTGCGGATACGGCCCCCGCAGGCTGGCCGTCTCGCTCCTGCGCAGTCGGACCTCCCCGATGCCGAGCCCCGCGTACCTCGGTCAGGTGAGCCCGCCGAAAGTACGGCACAGCCAGCAGCTCGGCGTCGGACGCCCAGCGCACCGCCTCGACATCAACGTAGCCAGCACGCACCAGCGCCCGCGCTCCACTGCGCGAGAGCGTGGGGATCGCGGCTTGCAGCCGCGCGACTGCGTCCCCCAGCTTGATCGGCGGCCACACGAGACCGCGCCCCGCGGCTCTCCAACTGGTGGCCGGCGCCGCGCGCGAGCCGCCGTCGAACGTGGCACACAGCAGTGGGTGCTCCGGGGGGAGCAGGGCGCACGCTTCGCGGTACCAGGCGCTCGCTGCAGGATCCTGCCGCAGCCGGCGTAGCGCCTCGGCGTGGATCTGCCGGATGCGAACGCCCGAGACCCCCAGCGCCGCACCGATCTCGCGGTAGGAGCGCGGCGGGCAGATGAAGTGGCGCTGCCACAACACCTGCGCTGCCCGCGCGGCAGCCCGGCACATACCCTGGCTCCGTAGCCACCGCTCGAGCGTGGCCTCCGTGACCATGCCCGACTTCCCCGTCTCCAGCGCTCCCGTCAGCCCGTCAGCGTCCCCTCTACACGTTATCCACCTGCCACCACCCTGGCGCCTACAGCCGTCACCGTCCGGATGGGCCGAGGGCGACCGCGGCCCGCGCCTCCTCGTCGCCGACACCACCCGGCCGGCGGGCAAGCACCCGCGGGTGGCACGTGCGAACGAGCGCGAGCGCTGCGAGCAGGGTTCCCAGCAGCCCTACCACAAGCCCGCCGATCCCGATCAGCCGCGCAGTCTGCGCCTCTGCCTGCGCAGAGGCCAGTTGCAGGGACAGGTCACTGTTCAGCGGGACCGCATCCGGGAACTGCAGCGATTTGGGTGCCTTGACGTCTTCGAACTTCAATCCGGACTCGAACAGCTCATGAACAGGCTGGCCCTCCACGGTACCGTCGAACAGGAAGCGGTAGCCGCCCTGGCGGGTGGGAATGAAGCTGACCAGGTAGACACCCGGCTGGTCCGGAACCGCCTGCAGTTCCTTCTGCTGGAACGGCTGGGTCTGGAACGCGATGCGGGCCGTCAGGGTGTTCTGCAGACCGAGCACCGGCTGATGGTCGGCCAGGCGGGTGACGACCAGCTTCGCACCGTTCGACTCCCCGGCGACCGCGGGCTCCCGATAGAAGCTGACACGGAACTCATAGGTGTTGGCGACCACCCGCGTCTCCGTGGCAAAGGCTCCAGTCGTGAGCGCGACGAGCCCCGCCAGGGCGAACATCACCGACCCGAGCAGTGAGCGTATTCCGCGCGACATTCTCATCCTCTACTCCGATAGACCAGCTCAGTTGAAGCAATAGATCGCGCGTCGATTGGGCAGAGATGGGTAGTAAAAGGCGAACACATTGGAGTGCTCTTGATATTGATTGTGTGGACCGAAACCGATGATGTTGTCGGTGTTGTTCACGTAGGTCGAGGTCCAGATGATCCCCTCGCCCTGCTTGAACGGGATCGGGTCGGTGAAGATCTTCTCCGGCGGCTCGTTCCAGTTGGTCGAGCTATAGATCTCCTCGCCGCGGCTACCGTCCGCTCGCTTGCGGTAGATGTGCATCTCCTTGCCACGACTGTGGAAGTGCCCGGTCATCACCAGGAGCTTCAGGTCCTGCGGGAAATCGCACTGGGCCGTCCAGCTCGATTCCGCATGTGGCGGCAGCGCCAGCTTGCGGTCCTGGGCGAAGATGCCGCCCGTGTATTCCTTGACGCTGCCGGGCTCCGCCGCCCAGAGATTCACGATCGCCTTCGCGTGCCCGGTAAGCGTCTTCTGGATCTCCGTGTTGGCGTAGTGCAGTTGCAGGTCTAGCTGCTGATGGGGCTCGAAATGGACCGCCACCCCTTTAGGCAGCTCCCAGGTGAAGTCCTGTACCTGGGAGTCGACGAACAGGTCCCAGGATTCCCAGTGCAGGTTGTCGAAGCTATCCTCCACCGTCCCATCCGGGATGTCTTCCTTGTCGCTCTTGAACAGGTTGAAGTGGTGGCTGCCCACATTCATCTTGATCTCGACCCGGGAGACGTCCAGCGGCTGGTCGGAGGGCAGCTTCAGGTAGAAGTTCTTCTGCCATTCCTCGCCCGGCTTCACGTCCAGCGGCCCGATCACCATCTGCACGCCCTTACCCGGCGGGGGCGGGTCCAGCGTTACGTCCACCGGGCCGCCACCGGCCATGATCTTTGAGCAGCCCCCGGACAGGATGACCGCCATCCCGAGCAGGGCCGAAACGAGAACTGATCCACGCTGCGTCGTGCGCATCGCTCCTCCTCTCCTAATTGTCCTGACGCTGATGTTGTCCTCGCTGTTGTCCTACCTGCGCTGAACATGCTCGCGCCGGTGGCTAAGTGGCCGGCTCGACGAGCTCCAAGCGCTGGTTGACCGGCACGTTGGTGACGACCTGCGTTCGCCCGCTCGGCCAGTGCACCTCGATCTTGTCGACCTGCTCGGCGCTTCCCACCCCCCACAGCAGCGCTGGCTCGCCACTGGACAGGTCACTCCAGCCCGCCTGGAGCATCTGCGTCTGCTCGGTCTGAGTGCTGCCGTCTGTCCTGGCCCAGAGGTGCACAACCGCGCCAATCCCAAACGAGTTGGAGCCGGTATGGTCGAGCACCTGGCGGCCCTTCAGGGCCAGCTTCAGCCAGTGGTTGCTCCCGCCGGGGTTCACGAAGGCGTAGAGCGGGCCAGGGTGGTCCTGCTCCTTGTAGCGGTCGTCCGCCTTGGTACCCGTGGTTCCAACCAAGATGTCCGGGTAGCCATCGTTGTTGAGGTCGGCGTACGTCACCCCCTTGGCCGGGTCGCGCATCTGGATGTTGAAGCCCTCGCCGGTCTCGTAGTTGGCGGTGGGGATCAGCAGCATGTGCGTCTCCACCGTCACGTCGTCGAAGTGCCAATTGCCGCGATTGAGCAGCATCCGGCCGGCACCGGGGAACAGGTCGGCGATCCCGTCAAAGAAGCCGCCTTTGAGGTCCCCGGCGAAGTACAGGTCCGGCCTGCCATCGTTGTTGATGTCTGGAGCCACCGTGCCGAAGCAGAACTCGTAGGCCTCCAGCCCGCTCGGCCGGCGGTTGGCCGGGTTGACCTTGGTCGGATCCAGCGCAGTGGGTGGGAACTTGTAGCTGGGCCGCACCTCGACGGCGGCGGCGATGTTGGTCAGATCCGCGACGTCGCCATAGCCCTGGATGTGATCCACCCCGTTGTTGCGAAACAGCGCCAGGGTGTGGTTCGAATGCGTGTAGCGCACCCCCCAGGTAGGCGCGATGACATCCTCATTGTGCTGCTGGTTGACCAGCACGTCCGAGCCCATGTTGCTGGCGAAGAAGTCCAGTCGGCCACTCCCGCTCCAGTCTGCGAAGCTGAGGCCCATCCAGGAGCCGATTTTGTCCAGGCCCGAAAGGTGGGTGACGTCGGTGAAATGCGGGATCCCCTGTGCATCGGTGCCGTCATTCCGGAACAGGTAGAGGTAGCCCTGGTCGGAGGCAACCAGAATGTCTGGCTTGCCGTCCTCGTTAAAGTCCCAGAATGCAGCGGTGTGGCTGATGCTGCGGTCCTCGCCCGCCTGCCGCCCCGCCCGGTCACGCAAGGTTGGATCGAAGGCGCTCTTGGGAACCCCGTCGTTGTCGTAGAACGGCATTGGCGGCGTGCCCACGCCGGCCTGGTCGGTCACATCCGTGAAGGTGCCGTCGCGGTTGTTCAGGTACAGCGTGTTGCGGGCACCGTTGAAGTGCGGCTTCCAGAAGCCGAGGAAGCCCGGCGAGGCGAAGTTCGAAACATACAGGTCGAGGTAGCCGTCGCCATTGACGTCCGCGGCCGCAGCGCTGAAGGAGGTGTGGGTGTCCCCCACGCCCGCGTGCTCGGTGACGTCAGTGAAGGTCCCGTCATGGTTGTTGTGGTACAGCGTGTTGCGCGCGTTGTCAGTCCCATAGCGGGGGTCCAGCCCATCCTTCACCCCTGGCCGATTGGTCACATACAGGTCCAGCCAGCCGTCGTTGTCGTAGTCGAACGCAACGCAGCCGGCACCGGCGTGCTTGGGGTCACCATCCAGCACTCCGGCCTGCGCGGCCACGTCGCGGAAGACGTTGTTGCCCTCGTTGTGGTACAGCGCGTTGCCGCCGGGATTGGGCAGGAACAGGTCGACCCGTCCGTCGTTGTCGTAGTCGAACGCGCAGATCCCCGGCCCCTGGCCACCACGCTGGCCGAACGGCGGGATGAAAGTCGGGGCGATATTGGTGAAGGGCTGGACGTCGGCGACCGGCGCCAGCGCGGGCATCACCATCTGGATCTCGCGGATATCACCCTGCTGCTGGCGGGCAGTCGCGTTGCGGGCCACCTCATCCTTGAGCTGGCTCTTGTCCTGGCCCACGCTGAAGAAGGAGATACCGAACAGGCTGTACGTCAACTGGTTCGACGTGTCTTTCAAGACCTGCTTGAAGCCGACCCCACCCTCCCTTTGGGCGTCCCCGCCCGGCCGGGCAACCACCAGGGCAACGCCCAGCGCGCCGAGGATGATCCCGGCCATTCCGGCCCCACCCACCACGCCGATCAGACCCGCGGCACGCCGCGAGAGGCGCGGGTGGGACAGAGGAACGAATGCCATCAACTCCCTCCTGTCACCCAAGATCGCCCCTTCCCGAGCTCCCGTCCTCGGGAAGCGCCCCACGGTAAGACAGCGCGCGGGGCCAACGCGGGAAGCAGGCTGCGCATGAGTCTATGCGGGGAGCGACCACGCGACGATGGGGAGAACGGCCCAGATTCGTGGATCGAACGACGTATCTTTCGGCGCTTGGCCTGTCCGCAAGCTCACGTCGTGGAGAGGGAGGCGTGGACGCCACAGCCAGGGGGAGTGTCCCGGGGTGTGTGAGGGGGTCGCACGAGGGGACGGCCACCGCGTGGTTCTCGCGGGTTGTCCAGACATCGAGGCGGACGACACGCTGGCCGACGAACTGCAGGCCGGTGCCCCGGTCGCTCCCCAGCCAGCCGCCGGCAGCGAGCTGGGCCAGGAGGGCGCGCTTAAGTGTCGACGCGGGAACGACACGGAATGGGGCCCATTCCGTGTCGTCCAGCCTCAGGGTACAAGCTCCCAGGGCCCCGACCGCCCGCGGTCTGCCAGGATCATCGCCCTGGACGAATCAGCTTGTGGTACAGGCCGAACAGCAGAAACGTCGGTGGCCATTGGCCGACGAAGATCGACCAGGTGTCGCGGCCCATCAGCCGCAAGAGAGCCGAGAGCCCGATCGACGCCAGTGCTGCCCAGTACCAGGTCTCCTCTGGGATGTTGTCGGTGACGCGGAAGTATTCCCGCTGCGATTGCTCAACCTGCTGCGCCGATGTGTTCTCCATGCGAACCTCCATAGGGTAGTGTGCACGCCGAGTCGTGCCGCATGGTGCACGTCCGGTGCCGTGCCCCCGGCCCCTGATGGCTCAGCCGATCCGCGGCTGTCGGTGCCCGTGCGCCGCGGTCGAGCAGTTCAGCGCGGCGCACCAGAGCCGCTGAGGTGTCGAGCCGACCAGCCGGGTGCTACGGAGTGGCTCGGGGCCTATCTGTCATGCTCTGCCGCCCGAGCGCGACGTGGCCCGGCGCGTCGCCATCCGGCGCCGACACGGGGTGGGCGCCGCTCAAGCACGAGGGGGCTTGGAGCCTTGCTCTCTGGATACGACATGCTCCGCCCATGGCTGGGCCGCGGCCGGTATCATGCCTCCGTATGCCATCCGGCGCTGACTGGCGGGCGAGGCCCGCGCCCTCTGCATCGCGACCTGCTCCCCCTGCTCTGGCACCGGCCGCGGCGATGTCCCGCGCCCGCGCGCTCGGGCTCTCCTGGGCCGACGCCACGGCGCTGCTGGCGGTGCTGCTGTGGGGGCTGAACTTCCCCATCACCAAGCAGGTGATGACCCTGCTGCCCCCCATTCAGGCGACGTTCCTGCGCTCCGCCACCTCGGCGCTGGTGTACCTCGCGATGCTCCTCGTCTCCGGACAGTGGCGCCTCCCGCGCCGGGAGGACGTGCCGCGGCTGCTGTTCGTTTCGCTGTGTGGGCAGGCGTTGAACGCGGTGCTCTACGCCTTCGGGCTGCACCTCACCAGCGCCTCGCACGCCGGGCTGATCTACACGCTGACGCCGCTGCTGGTCTTCGCTACCAGCCACCTGGCCGGCTACCTGCGGCTCACCCGGCGCGACCTGGTTGGGCTGGGCTTTGGCCTCGCCGGAGCCGGGCTGATCGTCGGCGCCCCATTGCTGTCCGGGCGTGAGGCCGGCGGTGCCACCCTGCTGGGCGACCTGCTCACCGCGACGGCAGCGTTTATCTGGGGACTGTGGATGCTGCTGGCCACGCCACTCCTGGTCCGCTACGGGACGGTGCGGGCGACCGGCTGGATTACCGCGACGGCGGCGCTGGGGCTGCTGCCCCTCGCGCTTCCCGGGCTGCTGGCCGAGGACTGGGCGAGCCTGCCGCCGGCGATATTCAGCGGGCTGGCCTACTCGGGCCTCATCTCGGGCGCGCTGGGTGGGCTGCTCTGGTACGGGGCGGTGCGGCGGATCGGGGCGGCGCGCACGGCGATCTACGCGAACCTGCAATCGTTCTTCGCGGTGCTGTTCGCGGCGCTGCTACTCGGTGAGCGGGTGGAGGGAACAGCACTGGTGGGCGGCGTCGCGGTCGTCGCCGCGGTGCTGCTAACGCGCCGGCCGGCCGGCGAGGCCCGGCGCGAGCCGAGGGGGGTGCGGGGGCGCGCCGGCTAAACCGCGACCGCGCTATTGGGCACCGGCCGCCCGAGCCGGACCATGGCAGCGGCGATCTCCGCCTGCCCGATCAGACCCAACCAGGCGGTTCGCACGCAGACCTCGATGCGACCCTCGCTCCACAGCGCGTCCCAGTCGCGGGGACTCAGCGGCGTCCAGCCCTCCTTTCTCACCGCCTGAAGGTAGGACTCGATCAGGCTCTGCACGCACTGCTTGGTCGCCTCGTCCACCGGCACGTCGTTCAGCGGCACCCCCAGCGGAATTGTGACTTCGGCCAGCTCCCAGGCGCGCCCCGACTGCTGCGACATCCAGCCCTCCCCGTGGTCCCCCTCGGCGCCGGGCGCCACATCGCCCGGCTGCGAAGTGACGCCGAGCATACCGCCAGGAGCCGCGCAGCGGGATGGGTCGTGTGCAGGATCTCACCTGGTCCGTTCGCCGGAAACTTCGGAGGCCAGCGCGTTAGCGCGGCAGCAGCCGGCGCAGCTCGACGGACTCGTCCGCCAGGCGCTCCGGCTCGACCACGACCCCTGCCTCGATCAGACGGCGGGCGGCGGAGACGTCCTTGAAGCGGTTCACCCCGAGGGCGGCACGAATCCGGCCCTGGTGGAGGTAAAAGATGATGAAGCTCCGGTCCTCCGGCCGGCCACGCCGACAGGTAGTGTCCCAGTGGCTGGCGTGGCCAACGTACTGGAGCGTCAGGTCGTACTGGTCGGACCAGAAGAAGGGGACGGGGGCGTAGGGCTCGCCCCGTCCGAGGATGCTCCTGGCGGCGGCCACGCCCTGGTTCTGGGCGTTGTCATAGTGCTCCACGCGCAGCCGTTCGCCCAGGCGCGGATGCCACCAGTTCGCCACGTCGCCAGCGGCGTACACTCCTGGCCGGTTCGTCCGACACCACTCGTCCGCCAGCACCCCGTTGTCCAGCGCCACCCCACTCCCGGCGAGCCAGGCGACCTCGGGGACCACGCCTACGCCCACCACCGCCAGGTCGCAGGGCACCTCCTGGTCGTCACCCAGCACTACCGCCTCCACCCGCCCCTGGCCGCGAAAGCCGGCCACGGGCGCGTTCAGGCGCACGTCCACGCCCTGCTCGCGATGAAACTGAGCATAGTAGTGGCCCACATCTGCGCCCAGCACCCGCAGCAGCGGCGCGGCGAGCGCTTCGAGCAAGACTACCTCCAGCCCCATCTGGCGGGCAGAGGCGGCCACCTCCGCCCCGATGAACCCGGCGCCGACCACTACCACCCGCGAGGCGGCCTGGAGCGCTGCTCGCAGCCGCTCGGCATCGCGCAGCGTTCGCAGGTAGTAGATGCCCTCCAGCTCTGTGCCGGGCACCTGGAGGCGGCGCGGACTAGCCCCGGTGGCGATCAGCAGCGCGTCGTAGCCGATCCGCTCGCCGGACTCCAGCTCCACCACCCGCGCGTCCGGATCCAGCCCTATGGCGCGGATGCCGTAGCGGGTCTCGATCTGCTGCTCCGCGTAGAACTCGGCCGGCCGCAGGAAGACGCGCTCGCTGGGGAGCTCCCCACGCAGCAGCTCCTTGGAAAGCGGCGGACGCTCGTAGGGACGGTCGGGCTCGGCGCCAACCAGGACGATCCGACCGTCGAAGCCCTCGGCGCGCAACGTCTCGGCGGCGCGCCCACCGGCCATGCTGGCGCCGACGATGACGACGATGCGCAGCGCCATGGTCAGCCTGGAGTCACAGGGTGGAGCGAGACGAGCACCCGGCCGTTCTCGACCCGGACGGCGTAGGTGGGGATCGGCTGAGTGGCCGGAAGCTGGATCGCCTGGCCGGTCCGAACGTCGAAGCCGCTATTGTGCAGCGGGCACATCAGCACGCAGCCGCGCAGCTCGCCTTCGTCCAGCTCCGCGTACTGGTGGCTGCACAGGCCACCGACGGCATAGAGCTGCCCGTCGACCTTACAGAGCACCACCCGCTGCCCGTTGACCTTCACCCCGTAGGGCTCGTCGTCGTAGACGTCCGCCGCTGCCGCGACGTCGACGAACCCTTCCTGCCCCGACCCTGTCGCCATGCTTCCTCCGCGCTCTCAGCCAGTCGCTACGATCGTCCCGGCCGCGGCTGCTTAGCAGCCGCGGCCGGCGGAGTGATACCCCGGGGAGCGCTGCGGCGGCCAGGGTTTGGTCGCGCCGCCGCGGCGCACTACTCGCTCGCCGTCACCAGCCGTGGCAGGCTGTAGCCCGGCCGCTGGTACTCAGCGGTGACCACGGTGGTCATGTTGCCGCGCGGGGTAAACTCCCCGCTCACCCGCATCCAACGGGGCGATACCAGGGCAACGAGATCATCCAGCACCCGGTTCACCGCCGCCTCATGGAAGATATATTCGCCCCGGTAGCGGTTGAGATAGAGCTTGAGCGCTTTCAGCTCGACGATCGAGGCGTCCGGGACGTAGCTGATGCGAATCGTGGCAAAATCCGGGTAGCCGGAGCGCGGGCACAGGCAGGTAAACTCCGGGAAGCTGATGTCGATCCGATAGTCCCGCTGCGGAGCCGGGTTCGGGACCGCCTCGAGCTGCGCCTCCTGGATCGCCCGCTCGCCGGGGCGCAGGGCTGGAGCATCCGAGATCGCCACTACCATCGCCTCCACATCTAGAGCCCAAACGCGGGCGCACCAACAATTCTAGCAAGACGACTGCGGCAGGCGTCTCAGGCGTCTGATGAGGGCAGGGCATTGAGCACCGTGCGAACACGAAGGGGAGCCGACTGGTGAGCGGGCGCGCGGGCGGCCTGGTGAGCACGTCGCTCGCCAGCGTCCGGGAAGTCTCCTGCGCAGCGTCCGGCTCGGACGCTGCGCTCTACTGCGCGGCGATTGAGGAAACGTTTCCCGAGCTGGCGATCGAGACGATCGAGGCGGAGGGCGAGGGCTGGGACAGCGTCGCCTGGACGGTCAACGGGCAGTACGTGTTCCGCTTTCCAAAGCGGGACGACGTGGTGCCCTGGCTGGAGCGCGAGATCGCGCTGCTGCCGGAGCTAGCCCCCACGCTCCCGCTGCCCGTCCCGCGCTTCAGCCACGTCTGCATCCGAGCGAGCATCTGGCCCCGGCCGTTCGTCGGCTACCGCCGTCTCGCCGGCCAGCCGCTGCTCGACCCGCCGATGCTGGCACGGGCCTGGCCGCACCTGGCCGACCAGCTCGGGTCGTTCCTGGCCGCGCTCCACGCCTTCCCGGTCGCGCGGGCGGCCGCCCTCGGCATTCCGTGCCACGATCCGCCGGCCTGGCGCCGAGCGCACGAGCATCTCTGGCGGCAGATCCAGGCCGCCGTCTGCCCGCTGCTCACCGCGCTCGAGCGGCGCATGGTAGCCGCCTTCTTCGACCGTTTCCTGGCTCTCCTGGAGGTGGCCGACTTCCGTCCGGTGCTCGTCCACGGTGACCTCAACGAGGAGCACGCGCTCATGGACGCGGAGGCCTCGCGCATCGTCGGCGTGATCGACTTCGGGGACATGCGCCTGGCCGACGCGGCGGTCGACTTCGGCCAGCTCCCAGAGCTGTTCAGCCGCCGGATGCTGCAGAGCTACCGATCCCACCAGGGGCCAGCAGAGGACGACGAGACCTTCCTGGCGCGCGCTCGCTGCTATGGGCGGCTGGAAGCGTTCCGCGGCGTGCTGATGGGCCGGGAGCTGGGCGACCGCGCCCTGCTGTCTTCCAGCCTGGCTACCCTGCGCCGACAGCTCAGCGAGCCGTAGGCTCTGGCTACGGATACTGCCGTAGCGCCTCTACCACGAGCTCGATGAACTGCTCCGCCTGGACGTCCACCCCAACCTGGACGTTCGCGGCCAGGCCGGTGACGCCGTGGAAGTCCACCACCGTCCGTCCGACAGTGAGCTCGCCGTGACACTCCACGTCGACCACGGCCGGCCGGGTCGCCACGATGCCGGGCTGGATCACCTGTGCCACCGCGACCGGGTCGTGTAGCGGCGCCCCCTCGCCGTGGCGCGCCCGCCCGTGGACGTCATAGAAGTCCAGGAGATCGGCAACAAGCGCGGCGATCCGACCGCCGAGCCCCCGGATGCGCTCGCGCTGGGCGCGGGTGACGAGCGCCCGGTGGGTCACGTCGAGCCCTACCATTGTGATCGGAAGGCCGCTGCGGAGGACGATCCGTAGCGCCTCGGGATCGGTGTAGGCGTTGAATTCTGCTGACGGGGTGACGTTGCCCGCACCTGCGGCGCCGCCCATGAAGACGATCTCACGGATGTGGGGCTTGAGCTCTGGGTGGAGCTGGAGCAGCAGCGCGATGTTGGTCATCGGCGCGGTTGGTATCAGCGTCACCGGCTCTACCGACGTTCGGAGCAGTTCGGCGATGAAGTCGACCGCGTGCCGTGGCTGGGGCTGCAGGTCGGTGGGCGGAAGCTGCGCCCCGCCCAGGCCGGACTCGCCATGGACCTCCGCCGCCACCCGTAGCGGGCGGAGCAGCGGTGCGGCGCACCCGGCGGCGACCGGCACCTGGCCCAGCCCGGCGTAGCTGAGCAGGCGCAGGCAGTTGTCCAGCACTTTGGGTAAGGTCTGGTTGCCGGCGACAACGGTGATACCGCGCACCTCCAGCGCCGGGCTGGCGCAGGCGAGCAGGATCGCCACCGCGTCGTCCAAGCCAGGGTCACAGTCCAGGATGACTGGCCGCCGTGCTCCGTTCACAGGCTCCACTCCCGGCATAGGGACGCGTTTCAGCCTATCATACGGGCGGCTGAGCGCCTATGCCTGAGCTGCCGGAAGTCGAGACGCTGCGCCGCGGACTGGCGGAGCACCTGGTGGGCCGCCGGATCGTCACGGTCGAGCTCCGTCTGCCCAAGCTGGTGGCGGAAGGGAGGCTGGAGGAGCTCGAGGGCGCGACCGTCACCGGGGTGCGCCGGCGGGCGAAGCATCTGCTGATCGATACCGATCGAGCGACCCTGCTCGTCCATCTGAAGCTGGCCGGGCAGATCGCGCTGCGCCGCGCCGACGGAGCGTCGCTCGCCGTGGGCGGCCACCCGGTGCCGCGCTTCGATGCCCCGCTGCCGCATCGCTCCACCCACCTGATCCTGGGGCTGGACGACGGCTCGCGGCTCTATCTGACCGACATCCGCCATTTTGCTCGGGTCTGGGTGCTGCCAGCCGCCGACGCGGAGGCGCGGCTGGCAGCACTGGGGCTCGGCCCGGAGCCGCTGGACCCTGCGTTCACTCCGCGGGTGCTGGCCGAGGCGCTGGCCGGACGGCGCCGGCCGTTGAAGCCCACCCTGCTCGACCAGACCCGGGTGGCCGGGCTAGGCAACATCTACGTCGACGAGGCGCTCTGGCGCGCCCGGCTGGCGCCGACGCTGTCCGCTGGCGACCTGGACACCGAGAGGGTGGAGCGGCTCCATGCGGCGATCCGGGCGGTGCTGCACCACGCGGTGACGGAGGGCGTGGCCCAGGTGCTCGACGGCCGGGCCGCGCCCGGTACCAGCTTTCCAGCAGTGCACGGCCGGGAAGGGCAGCCCTGCCCCCGCTGTGGCGAGCCCGTCCGCAAGGCGCGGATCGGCGGCCGCGGCACCTACACCTGTCCCTCCTGCCAGCCAGTCGAGCACACCTGATCCGCCCGCGCCGCTACGAAACCGCCTCCAGCAGCTCGTCGGCGGAATAGGGCTTGGCGATGAACTGGGCCGCCCCCACCTGCGCCGCCTTCGCCGCCGGATCCGCGGCCGCGGTCAGCACGACGATCCGGGCGTTCGGGCAGAGGTTGAGGCGATGGCGCTCGCGGGCAAACTCCCAGCCATCCATGATCGGCATCATCAGATCCAGCAGGATCACATCCGGGCAGCTCGCACGGAGCGCCTCGAGCGCCTCTCGGCCGTTGTATGCCGTGCGGACGGCGAATCCCTCATCGTGCAGGAGCTCTGCCAGCGCCTCGACGATGAAGGGGTCGTCATCGACGACAAGAACCGACCGAGCCATCTCCTCCCCCTCGGCGCTTCCCGTGGCACGGTAGGCCGTGTACCTTCGCCAATCAGTCACGGAAAACCTCGCTGCTCTCCCCCGCTGCATGGTAATCGTGCCGTCTCCGAGTGTCCATGCCCCATCCCCCGAGAGCAGGACGCCGGCATCCGGACTGCGAGAGGCTGGGCGACCGGCCGGGCGCGGCAGCGCGCCGGGTGGCGGGAGGATGGGCGCCGTGCTCCGCAGCCACGTGGCGCCTGGCCGCCGTGAAACCAGTCTCTCCGCGCTGGTGCCCACCCGGCCCTGGCAGGGAACGGGGCGAGGCGTCTATGGTGGACGTTCGGAAAGAGGGTGCGCTGTGCCGAGCCAGATGCCTCCCGCCACCCAGGCACGGATCGCGGCGATCGCTGCCGACCGCGAGCACGGCGCCTCCTGGCTGGCCCGGGCCGCGCTCGACGCGGTGGCTGGCTGTGCCTCGGAGTCGCGCCAGCGGAGCGTCGCGGGAGCGCTCGCCGAGCTGCGGAGGTGCATCGCGGCGCTGATCGCGGCGCGCCCGGGGATGGCGGCGGTGCGGAACCGGCTGGAGCAGCTCCGGGCGGAGATCGAGGCCGCGGCCCCGACGGCGCGGGACGGAGCGACGCTGCTGCGGCTCGCCGGCGCGCGAGCCCGGCAGCTCGCCGCGGCGGCCGAGGCGGCGGAGCGACGGGCAGCCGAGCAGGCGGCCGTGCTGCTGCAGCCCGGCGAGGTGGTGATGACCGCAAGCGCCAGCGGGACGGTCCTCGCCGCCCTGCAGCTCGCCGGCCCGCGGCTGCGGCGAGTCCTGGCCGCCGAGTCCCGCCGGCCAGACGGCCCCGGCTACGGCCTGTCCGTGGTCCAGCAGCTCCGCGCCGCGGGGAGCGCGGCCGAGGTCGTGCCGGACGAGGCGCTGGAGGTGCGAGTAGGCGAGGCGACCCGAGTGCTGCTCGGCGCCGACACCGTCCTGCGCAACGGCTCGCTTATCAACGGCGCCCCCTCGCTCGCGCTCGCCCGGGCCGCCCACCGGGCCGGTGTCCCGCTGGTGGCGGTGTTCGATAGCACCAAGCTGGATCGTTGGAGCGACCCGGAGCGGGCCGAGGTGCCCGCCGGGTTCGAGCGCGTCCCGGCGGCGCTGGTCGGCTCCTACGTGACGGAGGCCGGCCCCCACACCTGGGAAGCGCTCTGGGCGGCAGCGTCCCGCCACCCCACCACGGCGCCGCCCAGTAGCGGCCCCTTGATAACCTGTTAAACTAGGTAAGACAGTTAGTTAGCGGAGGGTCTGCGCATGGCTGTAACCGGCTTGTGTCCCGGTCGGCTTGCCGCTGGACTGGTCGACACCCTGCCCTTCGTGGCGAGCACCGGGCTGCTCGGGATGATCTTCGGGGCCGGGGCCCAGGCCGCCGGTATTGGGCAGGCCACGGCGGTGCTGATGTCCGTCGTCGTCTTCTCCGGCTCCGGCCAGTTCGCGGCACTGCCGCTCTGGAGCCAGGGCGCGGGGATCATCGTGCTGAGCACCTTTGTGCTCAGCCTGCGGTTCGCGCTGATGACCGCCTCAATGGCGCCGCGGCTCGCCAACGCTCCACCCTGGCTCCGGGCTGCTGTTGCCTACGGCGTGACCGACGAGAACTACGCCCTGGCGGTCAGCCGGCGCGGCGGGGAGATGGAGCCCGACTACCTGGCCGGCTCCTGGGCGGTGCTGTACCTGTCCTGGGTGCTCGGCACGGCCGCGGGGGTGTTCTTCGGGGCCCAGGTACCCGCCCAGCTTGTCGCGCCGCTCAACGCGGTGTTCCCGATCGTCTTCGTGACACTCGTCGTGCTCTGCTGCACCTCGGTCCCGACCGCCGTGGTCGCGGCCCTCGGGGCACTGCTCGGCGCGCTCGGCGCCCTGTACCTGCCGGCTGGCTGGGGCGTCGTCATCGCCGGGCTGCTGGCCAGCCTGGCCGGGCCGCTGCTGGAGCGGCGGAAGCCGCGCGGGCGTCGGCCGTGATCGGGCGTGACCTGCTGGTCGTGCTGGGCATGGCGCTGGGGGTGTATCTGCCCAAGCTGCTGCCGGTGCTGCTAGTCTCGGACCGGCTGCCACCACTGATGCAGCGCTGGCTACGCTACGTGGCCCCGGCGGTGCTGGCGGCGCTGGTCGCCCCGGCCATTCTGGCGCCCGGTGGTCGGCTCGCCGCGCCAAGCTGGGAGCAGGCGGGCTACCTGGCGGCGTTCATTGTGGCGATCCTGACGCGGCGGATGCTGCCATCGCTGGCAGTGGGGCTGGCGGTGGTGCTGGCGACGACCGTTCCGCGGAACTGACGCCGCGACGGCGCGGGCGCCGAACGCAACCGGGCGCAGCGCGTTGCAGGATCGGGCCAGGGTATCGCCTTTCGCGCCCTACACACCCTTGGCGGCCAGCACCCGAGCTACCAGCGCCTGGGCCTCCTCGATCAGGCGGGCCAGGTGGTCTGGGCCCAGAAAGCTTTCCGCGTAGATCTTATAGGTCGCCTCGGTCCCCGACGGCCGCGCCGCGAACCAGCCGCTCGGGGCGATCACCTTGAGCCCTCCGATCGGGGCGCCGTTGCCGGGCGCAGTGGTCAGCACCTGGGTGATGGGCTCGCCGCCCAGCTCGGACGAGGGCACGTCGTCGGGGGTTAGCTGCTGGAGTACGCGCTTCTGAGCGGCGGTGGCCGGCGCGTCGACCCGGCGGTAGACCGGGCTGCCCAGGCGCGCAGTGAGCCGCTGATACAGCTCGGCCGGGTCACGGCCCAGCCGCGCGGTGAGCTCGGCCGCCAGCAGGCACAGGATGATGCCGTCCTTGTCGGTGGACCACGGCGTGCCCTGGCGGCGCAGGAAGGAGGCGCCGGCGCTCTCCTCCCCGCCGAAGGCCAGCGATCCATCCAGCAAGCCCGGCACGAACCACTTGAAGCCGACCGGCACCTCCAGCAGGCGTCGGCCCAGGTCGGCCGCGACGCGGTCGATCAGGCTGCTGGATACGATCGTCTTGCCGACGGCGGCCTGCGCCGGCCAGTCCGGCCGGTGCTGGAACAGGTAGGCGATGGCTGCCGACAGGTAGTGGTTCGGGTTCATCAGCCCGGCCCCACGGGTCACGATCCCGTGGCGGTCAGCGTCGGCGTCGTTGCCGAACGCCAGGTCGAACCGGTCGCGCAGACCCACCAGGCCGGCCATGGCGTACGGCGAGGAGGGATCCATGCGAATCCGGCCGTCCCAGTCCAGCGGCATGAAGCGGAAGGTAGGGTCGACCGTCTCGTTCACGACCACCAGGCCGAGGCGATAGCGCTCAGCGATCGCTTGCCAGTAGGCAACGCTCGCTCCGCCGAGCGGGTCCACCCCAAGCTTCAGCCCGGCCGCTCTGACCGCGTCCAGGTCGACGACAGCCGGCAGATCGTCTACGTAGCTGGCCACGTAGTCGTAGCGCTGAACCGTCGGGCTAGCCAGCGCACGGTCGTAGGGCAGGCGGGCCACGCCGGCGAGGTCCGTCTCCAGCAGCCGGTTGGCCTCGGCCTGAATCCAGCCGGTGACGTCGGTGTCGGCCGGTCCGCCGTTGGGCGGGTTGTACTTGATGCCGCCGTCCTCCGGCGGGTTGTGCGACGGCGTGATCACGACGCCGTCGGCCAAGTGGTCGCGGCGGCCGCGATTCCAAGCCAGAATCGCATGCGAGATGGCCGGAGTAGGGGTATAGCCGTCGCGCGCGTCGATTCGGACCTCCACCCCGCGGGCGGCCAGGACCTCCAGGGCGGTGCGGAAGGCCGGCTCGGACAGCGCGTGGGTATCGCGGCCGAGGAACAGCGGGCCGTCGATGTCGTGCTGCTGGCGATAGCGGCACACCGCCTCGGAAACGGCCAGGATGTGCGCCTCGTTGAAGCTCGCCCGGAACGCCGAGCCGCGGTGTCCAGACGTGCCGAAAGCGACCCGCTGCTCGTCCACCGCCGGGTCGGGCCGCAGCTCATAGTAGGCGGCGACGAGGCGCTCCACGTCGACCAACCGGGACGGATCGGCCGGCTGCCCGGCCGAGGGACTTACCCGCGTCATCGTGTCCTCCGGGGCACGGGCGCCTCGCGCCACCCCAACCCGCGCCCGACCGCTGCGCTCGGTCCGTTCACGTTCGCCTCCGTCGCCAGCCGCGCGGCTGGATCCAGCCCGCCCGGGCAACGGCTGGACGGGCATCCCGATGGCCCCGCGCCCGGGCCCATCCACCGGCCAGCTCAGAACTCCTCGCGGGGCAGATCATGGGAGAATCATGACCTTGATCGCCCGGTCCTTCTGGTGCATGGCCACATCGAAGCCCTCGTTGGTCCGATCGAGGGGGAGGTAGTCGGTGATGACGGCTTCAACCGGGTACTGGCCGCTGGCGACGAGCCGAATGCCAGCGGGGTAGGTGTTGGCGTAGCGGAAGACGCCCTGAATGGCCAGCTCCTTGTCGACCACCGTGTTCATCCGGTAGGTAACGGCATCGTTCTCCGGCAGCCCGATCACCGCGATCGCCCCGCCGCGGCGCATGAGACTGGGAGCATTCTCGAGCGCCGACCGATTGCCGCTCGTGTCGAGCAGGGCGTCGGCGCCTTCGCCATCGGTCAGGCGGCTGACAGCCGCTGCCAGGTCATCGGTGCGCACGTTCACCGCGGCCGTCACGCCCAGCCGCTCCGCCGTCTCCAGGCGCTTCGGATAGACGTCGCTGATGATCACCTGTTCGGCGCCGGCGTGCCGCGCCGCGACCACGGCTAGCAGTCCGATAGGTCCCGCACCCAGCACCAGCACCGTCTTCCCAGGCTGCACGTCTGTCAGCCGGGCGGCGTGGATGCCGACCGAGATCGGCTCCACTAGGGCCGCTTGCTCGTAGCTCACGGTGTCCGGAATGGGGTGAGCGAAGTCGGCGCGGATGACGGCGTACTCGGCCATTGCGCCATGCACCGGCGGCGTGGCGTAGAACTCCACCTGCGGGCAGAGGTTGTAGCGCCCCGATTTGCAGTAGCGACAGCGGCCGCAGGTGACACCGGGCTCGATCGCGACCCGGGCGCCCGGCTGCAGCGAGGCGACCTGCTCCCCCACCGCGACCACCTCGCCGGCGGCTTCGTGGCCCACGATCATCGGCGCGTTCACCACGTACCGCCCGATGGCGCCGGTCTCGTAGTAGTGCACGTCGGAGGCGCAGATGCCACAGGCGCGCACACGCACCAGCACATCCTCCGGGCCGAGCGCCGGCACCCGGACCTCCTCGACGCGCAGGTCGTGCGCTGCGTGTAGGACAGCCGCCTTCATCGTCTTGGGAATCGTCATCTCTGTCCCCCCGTCCGAGCCGCGCCGATGAGCGGCCTCCAGGAACTGAGGCTGCACGGCGCGGCTCGGACGCTGGCGCTACTTGACGGCGCCGAGCGAGAGGCCGCGGACGAGCTGGCGCTGAGCGACCCAGCCAGCGATCACGACGGGGAGCATCGCCATGGTCCCCGCAGCCGCGAGCTTGGCCCAGAACAACCCCTCCGAGGTGACGAAGCCGACCATGAACAGCGGTACGGTAGCCGCCTTGGTAGCGGTCAGGCTGACCGCGAAGAAGAACTCGTTCCAGGTGAAGATCAGCCCGATGAACACTGTCGCGGTAAGGCCCGGCGTGACCATTGGCAGGATGATCTGCGTCATCTCGGTCCAGACGTTCGCGCCGTCCACCTGCGCCGCCTGGAGCACGTCGCGCGGGATCTCCTCGAAGAACGAGCGCAGCATCCAGATCGTGATCGGCAGGTTCATCGCGGTGTACATGATCCACAATGCCACGATGTTGTCGAGGAGCTGCAGGTCGCGCATGATGATGTAGATCGGCACGATGATGCCGACCGGCGGCAGGAACTTGGTTGAGATGAAGAAGAACAACGTGTCGCGCCAGCCCTCGATCATCCTGAACGCCAGCGCGTAGGCACACGGGATCGCCAGCACCAGCACTAGGATCGTCGAGCCGACCACCGCGGCGACCGACCGCAAGAAGAACGGGCCGAACCCACGGTCCAGAATCGCCTGGTACTGCTCAAAGGTCGGGGTGAAGGTGAATGGCGGCATCTCCGTTGGCGCCAGGTTGACGCCCGGCAGCGGGATGAACGTTGGCGGCAGGACCACCGCCGCGGCTTCTGTCTTCAAACTGGTCGCGACCAGATAGATCACCGGGAAGAAGCCGAGTAGCGCGATTATCCAGGCGACCACGGCGATACCAATCGGCGCCCGCTCGATGCTCGGCGTGGCAGAGCCGCGGGAGAGAGCGCGGATGGCCATGGCTACTCCTCCACGAACAGGCGTGTGAGCAGACGCAGCAGGTAGCGGGTGGCGATGATGGTCAGGATGACCACGATGACGCCGAGTGCCGATGCCTCGCCGACATCCTTCTTGGCGAACGCGACCTGGTAGATCAGGAACGGCAGGTTGGTGGAGGCGGTCCCCGGCCCGCCCTGGGTCGTCATGAAGATGCTGTCGAACTCCTGGACGATGTAGATCGAGCCGAGCAGCGCCCCGAGCTGGATGAAGCGGTTCAGGTGTGGCAGGACGATATAGCGGAACTCTTGGAAGCCGGTCGCCCCATCAACCCGGGCGGCCTCGCGGATCTCATCGCTAAGGGACTGCATGCCGGCCAGCAGGATGAGCATCATGAAGGGCGCCCAGCGCCAGACGACGATGCCGGTGATGGCCGCCAGCGGGTACTGGGCCAGCCAGTCCACCGCCGGCAGACCCACGAGCTGCAGCAGATAGTCGATGACGCCGAAGACCGGGTTGAGCATCATATTCTTCCAGGCCAGGGCGCTGACGACCGGCATGATCAGGAACGGGGTGATGAACATCGTGCGAACGATGCCGCGGCCCGGGTAGCGGTGGTTGACCAGCTCCGCGAACAGCAGCCCGAACAGCAGGGCCAGGATCACTGATCCTACCGTCAGCAGCAGCGTGTTGAGCAGCGCAACTGGGAAGACCGGGTCGGTGGTGATGACGAACAGATAGTTGGCCAGCGCAGCAAACTGGACGGCATCGGGGCGCAGCAGGTTCCAGCGGAGCAGGCTGTACCAGACCGTGAGCACGAACGGTAGCTGCGTTACGATGATGGCGTAGATCACGGCCGGCGCGACCAGCGACTTGCCGGTCGACCAGTTGCTGAGCGCCCCGACCAGTGGAAGCGACGGCGCCCGTCGGCGCGCTAGCGTGAGGGTGGGAGTAGGGGATCGAGTAGTCATGGCGACCTCGCGGTAGACAAAGCGACCGTCGGGTGGGTAACCGCGTAGCACGCGGTTACCCACCCGACGGAGGCATTCTACTTCTGGTAGCCGCCTTGCTTGGCCACCTGGTTGGCGTAGTCGTTGGCCTTCCTGATCGCGTCGTCGACGCTCTCCTGGCCGGCAATGGCGGCGGCAAACTCCTGGCTCACGCGGGTGCCGAGGTCCTGGAACTCGGGAATCTGCACGTACTGCACGCCCGTGTACGGCACCGGTTTGACCGTGGGGTGCGTCGGGTCGGCCTTCTCGATCGAGTCGAGCGTGATCGCCGCGAAGCCCTTAGCGTAGTCCTTGTAGCCGGGCTCGTCGTAGGTCGACTTGCGGGCACCCGAGGGAACCTGGCCCCAGCCGAACTTCTGAGCTACGAGCTTGACGTAGTCCTTGGAGGTAGCCCACTTCATGAACTCGTACGCTGCCGGCTTGTTCTTCGAGTTCGCCTCCATCGCGAAGGCCCAGGCCCAGAGCCAGCCGCTGTTCGGCTTCACCTTGGTTGGCGCGTAGGCCATGCCCATGTTGGCAGCGTTCGGGTTCTGCTTGGGGTCGAACAAGAGGTCGGCAGCCGAGGTGGCGTCGTACCACATGGCCACCTTGCCCTGGACCATCAGCGTCTCGCACTCGGTGAAGCCCGCCTGAGTTGCGCCGGGCTCACCGTAGTTCTTCACCAGGTCGACGTAGAACTTGATCGCCGCGGAGGATTCGGGCGAATCGAGCTGGGCCTTCCAGTTCTCGTCGTACCAGCGGCCGCCGAAGGTGTTGATCACGGTGTCCAGCGGCGCGAGCTGCTCGCCCCAGCCGGGCAGGCCGCGCAGGCAGATGCCGAACTGGCTAGGTGGGCTGTGCAGCTTCTTGGCAAAGTCAGCCACCTGGTCCCAGGTCGGATGGTCCGGCATCTGCAAGCCGGCCTTCTGGAGCAGGTCTTTACGGTAGAACAGCGCCGAGCTCTCGCCGTAGAACGGCGCGGCATACAGCTTGCCTTCGTATTCCAGGCCCTGGCGAATGCTGGGGATCAGGTCATTGAAGTCATAGTTGGGGTCCTGCTGCAGCGTCGTGCCGACTTCTTCCAGCCACTTGTTCTTGGCCCACAGCGGGACCTCGTACATGCCGATGGTGACCAGGTCGAACTGGCCAGCGCCAGTCGAGATGTCGGTAGTGACTTTGTCGCGGACCTGATTCTCGGGCAGTACGAGCAGGTTGAGGGTAATGCCCGGGTGGGACGACTCGAACTCTCCTTTGAGCTGCTCGAGCGTCTTCATCTGCGGGTTGCCGACCATCGCCACGGTGACCGTGCCGGTGGCCTGCTGCGCACCGGCCGGCTTGGCGGCTGTCGCTGCCGCGGCCGGCTGGGCAGCGGTGGGCGCCCCGGCCGGGGCGCTCGTCGCGGCCGGCTGCGCGGCTGGGGCACTCGTGGCGGCCGCTGGGGCGGCCGGGGCGCTTGTCGCAGGCGCCTGCCCGGCTTGCCCACACGCAGCCATGAGGAGGCTCAGGAAAGCAACGAACGAGGTCGCGGGCGACCACCAATGGGTCGGGCGCGATGAGGCGGATCGAGGAGAACTCATCCCTGCTGCTCCTTACCGTCTTCCCTGATCCGCGACCAGGGAAGACGCACTAGGACCTGTCAGGGTAGGTCGGGAAGCACTCAGACGCTGGTACGATCGCATCGGCGATCGGTACGCAATTGACCAGCACGGTTGCTCAGTCGCGTTACCCCCTTCCAGTGAAACTGCGGCACGCGAGCTCCGTGACAGGACATCGTCACGAATCGACCCCAACCATGACTCTTTCATCCTAGTCTCGGTTGGCGTGAGCGTCAAGCCAATTAGCGAGCCTGGAGACGCGGCTCGGGGAGCGGTGGCGGTGGGCACGAAACACCGCTCCCGGGAGAGCCAGGCGCGCAGCGGCTATGGTCAGGGCAGCGTGATGACGACCTTGCCGGTGGTGCCTCCGGCGAAGAGCCGATAGGCCTGGTCCGCCTGGGCCAGCGGGAAGCGGTGCGTCACCGTTGCCTCCGGGTGCAGCCCTTTGCGCGCGAGCAGCTCCAGCAGCCGCTCCATCTCGCGCAATCCCGTGACCCACGAGCCGTGGAGCGTGAGCTGTTTGTGCAGCAGCAGCGGACTCGGCTCGAAGGTGACAGTGCCGCCCTCGCCAACGTAGACTACGCGGCCCCACTCGCGTGCCGCCTCCAGGCAGAGCACCCGGCCGGCGCCGCTGCCGGAGCAGTCGATGGCGACCTCCACCCCCTTCCCCTGGGTGAGCGCCTGGATCTGCGCCGCGGCGCCGTCGCCGGCGGCAAGGACGTGGGCGGCGCCCACCCGACGCGCGTGCTCGAGACGCTCGGGCTTGAGATCCACTCCCAGCACTTCAGCCCCGCGCGCCGCGGCCAGCATTACCGCCCCCAGGCCGACGGGGCCGAGCCCAACCACCAGCATTCGGTCGGCACCGGAGACGTCGGCGCGCAGGATCGCTTGGTAGGCGGTGCCGAAGCCGCAGGCGACGAGCGCGCCGTCGACGTAGCTCAGCGCATCCGGCAGCCGCAGCAGTGTGCGCTCTTCGGCGAGCAGGAAGTCGGCGTGGCCGCCGTCGCGCTGCCAGCCATAGGCCGCCCGCTCTGGCGACGAGCAGTTGATCATCCAGCCGCCGCGGCAGTCCCAGCAGTGGCCGCAGCCGGCGATATGGTAGACCACGACTCGGTCCCCTGGCCGGACGCTGCGCACTCCGCTGCCGACCGCCTCGACCTGGCCGGCTGGCTCGTGGCCGGCGATGCAGCCCTGGTAGCGCTCGGCGCCGGCCCCGGTGTGCTGGTAGTAGATCGCCCGTAGATCGCTGCCGCACAGGCCGGACGCCTGCATCCGCACGAGCACCTGGCCGGGCCCGGGCTCCGGCACCGGAACCTCGCGGAGCTCGACCTGCTGGTTGCCGGGGAGGATGACCCCACGCATCATGCTCATGTCCCGTGGAGGAACGCCGCCAGCGTCGCCCGTGCCCCCCGGGCATCCAGCTCCCTCAGCGTCGCGGTGAGCTCGGCCACCCACGCCTCGCGCTGGCCGAGGTCACCGAACACGCGCTGCACGGCCAGCAGCGGGCGCGGATCCGCCGGACTCTCGTTGGCCAGACGGCGCAGCTCATCGGCCCGGCGGTCGTTGAGGACGATGGGCTGGCCCTGCTCGTCGATGCCGCGCAGGTAGCGGATAAACGCCGCCACCACCAGGGTGAGCAGTCGATGGGGCCGGCCCAGCGCTAGCGCTTCAGCCAGCGACGGCAGGACGAACTTTGGCATGCGGTCGGACCCATCCGTCGCCAGGCGGGCGAGCGTGTCCTTGATCTTGGGATTGGCAAAGCGCTCGAGCAGCGTGCGCTTGTACTCGGCCAGGTCGATGCCGGGAACAGGCGGCAGCAGCGGGGTGACCTCCTCGTCCATAAAGCGTGCGAGGAGGGCGACCATATCCGGATCACCCATCACTTCGTGCGCGTAGCGGTAGCCGGCCAGATAGCCCAGGTACGCCATGGCCTGGTGGCTCGCGTTCAGCAAGCGGAGCTTCATGGTTTCGTACGGATGGACGTCCGGAACGATCTGCACCCCGACCTCTTCGAGCGGGGGCCGGCCATTGCAGAAGCGGTTCTCGAGCACCCACTGCTTGAACGGCTCCGTCATCACCGGCCAGGCGTCGGCGATGCCGAACGTCTCCGCCACCATCGCCCGATCGGCGTCGGTCGTCTGCGGGGTGATCCGATCCACCATCCCGTTTGGGAACGCCACGTTGGCCTCGATCCAGGCCGCCAACGCCTCGTCGCGCAGGCGGGCGAACGAGACGACCGCCGTCCGGGCCACCGTTCCGTTGCCCTGCAGGTTGTCGCAGGACAGGACCGTGAACGGCGCGATCCCCGCGGCGCGCCGGCGGGCCAGCGCGGTGCAGAGGTACCCGAAGACGGTGGTTGGGGGCCCGTTGCCTCCCAGCTCCTGCTGGATCGCAGGGTTGTTCGCGTCGAACACGCCGGTCACGTCGTCAACCAGGTAACCGCCCTCGGTGATGGTGAGACTGACGATCCGCGTCGCCGGATCGGTGAGCATTCCCAGCACCCGCTCGGGGTCGGCGGGCGCGAACACGTAGGCGCACAGAGACCCGATGACTCGCGCGCGGTCCCCTTCGGCGCTTCGCTCAACCAGGGTGTACAGGCAATCCTGGGGGGTGAGGGCCTCCGCCATGCGTCGGTCCCCTGGCAGGAGGCCGACACCACGCTCGCCCCAGTCCGAGCTGATGCGGCGCTCGGCAAGATCGTCCAGGTAGACTGCCTGGTGGGCGCGATGGAAGCCACCCACCCCCACGTGGACGATCGACCGCCGCAACTGGCCGCGGTCGTACGTGGGGACCGCGACCCGCCCGGCCAGGGCTGGCAGACTGGCTTCGTTGAGCGCTAGCGGGGCAGTCGGCATCGACCCGGTGCTGTCCATGCGTCCCCTCCCGATTCGCGAGCCTGGCGCACTGCCGGCTGTGGTGTCTACAGCCATGATACTGGAGGACTCTCTCGGTGGCGGCCACCGAGGGCTACGGTTAGGCCGCTAGCCGTGACGACGGGCTCGGGACCTGGCGGCGCCCTGGGAGGCGCCGCGCCGTTGAATGACGCCCTCGGCCGCCGTCTGGTGCGCGATCGTAACGCCGTTGGGCATGATCGAACGCCTGTTCGGTGCTACCCTCGTGCTCCGCGGGCCACCAAGGGCCAGAGCGGGAGGGAGTGACGAATGGCGGCAACGGCAGACGGCAGCGTGCTGGTGATGGTCGGCACGACCAAGGGCGCCTTTCTGTTCCACGATCGCGGCGGTCGGCACGCGTTCGAGTCGAGCGGGCCGCTCCTGGCGGGCTGCTCGGTCCCGTCGGTAGCCTTCGACACGCGCGGTGGCCGCTGCCGCATCCTCGCCGGCGCCAGCAGCTTCTTCTTCGGCACGTCCATACTGCACAGCGACGACCTCGGCCGAACCTGGAGCGAGCGTGCCGCGGGCGGCAACATCGGGTTCCCACCGGACACCGGCGCCGCGCTTGTCCAGGTGTGGCAGCTTCAGCCGGCCACGGAGGCCGAGCCGGACGTGGTCTACGCCGGCGTCGAGCCGGCCGCTCTGTTCCGCTCCGAGGACGCCGGCCGCACCTTTTCGCTGGTGCGCGGGCTGTGGGACCATCCGCACCGGCCCACCTGGATGCCGGGCAACGGTGGGCTCGGCCTGCACACCATCCTGCCCGATCCAAACGACCCGTGGCGACTGCTGGTGGCCATCTCCAGCGGCGGTGTCTACCGCACTGAGGACGGCGGCGCCACCTGGCATCCCAGCAACACTGGCATTCGCGCCGACTTCATGCCGGAGGAGCAGCGTCTGCCCGAGTACGGCCAGTGCGTCCACAAGATCGCGCGCGATGCCGCCAACCCGGCCACGCTCTACCTGCAGAACCACGGTGGGCTGTATCGCAGCGACGACGATGGCAAGCAGTGGCAGGACATAGCCAACGGCGTCCCGTCCGACTACGGCTTCCCGATCGTCGCCCACCCCAGGCGCGGCAGGACGGCGTACATCATCCCGCTCGACGGCGCCGAGGGCCGCTGGACTAGCGGCGGGCGCTGCCGCGTCTATCGCACGTCTGATGGCGGCGCCTCCTGGGCGCCGCTGTCGAACGGCCTGCCGCAGCAGAACGCCTACCTCACCGTGCTGCGCGACGCTTTCTGCGCCGACCAGAGGGAGCAGCCAGGCCTCTACTTTGGCACCCGCAGTGGCGAGCTGTACGGCTCGTTCGACGACGGCGAGAGCTGGCGCCTGCTGGCCGACCACCTGCCGCCCATCCTGTGCGTTCGGGCGCAGGCGTTGGATGCCTGATGCGATGCGCAATGAACAGGCTGGAACGGGATCGCCGTCAGTGCCTGGGGACGCCCCTGCGCGACCCGTGTCCCAGCAGGGCACGCCGGAGGGTCAGCCGATCCACGCGGGCCAGGCGATGGCTGGGCAGCGGGTGACGGTGCGCCTGGCGGCGGCGCTGCGGCGCCTGGTCGACAACCGGGGCGCTCTCCAGGTGGAGCTAGCGGCGGACCGGCCGGGTGGGGTCACGGTCGGCGAGGTGCTGGCCGCGCTGGAGCCGACCTACCCCGGCGTGCATCACGCGGCGCTCGACGAGCGCGGCGCGGTGCGCAGGCATGTCAACGTGTTCGTCGGCGCCGAGAACATCCGCCTCGGCGCCGGCCTCGCCACCCCTGTTCCGGCCGGCGCCGAGGTCTGGATCCTGCCGGCCGTTTCCGGCGGGCGCTGATCGGCGGGGAGGGGGCGCTACCCCATCACCAGGCTGGCGCGGCGTACCTCGCGGCTGGCTGATTTCTGGAGCGCCTCCTCGACCGCGTCCAGCGGGAAATCGGCGTCGATCATGGCATCCCACGGGTATCGCCCGATCGTCTCGGATAGGAGCTGCAGCGCCTGGTACAGATACCATGGCTGGTAGCGGATGACAGGCAGGATCTGCACCTGGCGGCGGGTCAGCAGCCCCGGGTCGAACGGGGTGGTCTGGCCGGGCGAGATGTTGCCGATAGAGACGAAGCGGCCGCCCGGCCGGACCAGCTCCACCCCCTCGCTGAACGCGGCCGGCACGCCGCTCACCTCAATACCCACGTCCGCGCCCCAGTCGTCGGTAAGCGCGCGGACGCGCTTGATCCGCGCCGCGGGCGTCTCCGCGGCGCGCAGGTCCACGATCTCGTCGGCGCCGAACGCTCGCGCCGCCTCCAGCCGATACGGTACGCCGTCGATCGCGATCACCCGGGCCCCGCGCCGCTTGCAGACGGCGATCGCCGAGAGGCCCAGCCCGCCCGCTCCCTGGATCACCACTGTCTCGCCGGCGGCCACGCCGGCCACGTCCGCGCCGTAGCAGACCTGGGAGAGGGCACAGTTGGCAAACGAGGCGACGGCGTCCGGCACGTTGTCTGGTACACGGTAGACATACTGGTCCGGGTGAACGTAGTAGTGGGTACCAAAGGTGGCGTTGAAGTGCGGCGGGCGTTCTGGCGGTTGGACCCAGTGGCGGTAGGCATTCTCGCAGAGGTTGAACTGACCACGCCGGCAGGCGCGGCACTTGCGGCAGTTCTGGAAATACGTCACGGAGATCCGGTCGCCGGGCGCCAGCGGCTGGCCGGCGAAGTCCGTCTCCACGCCTTCGCCCAGCGCGTGGACCCGGCCGACCATCTCGTGGCCCATCGCGCCCCGCTTCACCGTCGGGTGCAGCCCGTTCCAGATGTGCAGGTCCGAGCCGCAGACGTTAGCCCGGGATACTATGGCGACGAGCGCCCCCGGCCCCGGGCGGGGCACCTCGAAGTCCATCAGCTCTACCTGCCGCGGTGCGGCCAGGTAGACCAGCCGACCCCGCTCGCCTGGCACCATCACATCCCTCCCGTTCTCGCCATACGGCCCGCCAGAGGAGGCGCCGCCCCCTTTGGCCAGGCGGGCCCGCTGGGCGCCCGCTGCCTGTCAGCGTCGCCGCCCTCTCCAGCGCCTTCGCCGTCAGGAGATGGTCGGCCAGCGGGTGCCCGGGCTCAGCCCGACCCGCTTGACCATCCGCGCGACCGAGGCGCGAGCTGTAGCATACACTCGCTCCTCGTCGATCAGCGTCGGCCGGCCATCCTCCAGCGCCACCCGTCCGTCCACGATCACGGTACGGACGGACTTGGTGCGGCTGACCAGCGCGAGGTTGCGGACCGGGTCCAGCAACGGCTGCTGCTCCGGCAGGCGGGTGGTGTGGATCACCAGGTCGGCCCGCTTGCCCGGCTCCAGGCTGCCCAACCGGTCGTCCAACTGCATCGCCCGCGCTCCGTTCAGGGTGGAGATCTGCAGGACGTCCTCCGGCGCCAGGTAGTCAGACTTCTCGCGCGTAACCAGGTACCCCAGCAGCCCCTGCTCCCCCGCTGCCCACACTTTGGCGACATCGGTGCCGAACGTCACGTTCGCACCCTGGCGGTGCAGCTCCGCCATTCGGCCACGATAGTGGTCCCCCACACCCCAGTACAGGTAGTTGCCGGGGTTCCAGACCAGGGACAGGCCGGACTCGACAATCGGAGCGACCTCATCGTCGCGGACGGCGTTCATATGGGCGAAGACGCAGCGCCGGTCCAGCAGCCCGATCTCCGCGTAGTGGACCAGCGGGTACTTCCCGAAGCGCGCGTCGTCCGCCGCGATGTCCGGCGGCTCGAAGGACTGGTGCATGGTGAAGAAGGTGCCGTTGTCATCCGCCACCCGCTTCGCCGCCAGCAGCAGCTCATCCGTCGCGGAGCCGATCCCGTAGACCGCGACATGGCCGCGCACCAGCGCGCGCGAGTCCCGGTTGCGCCAGAGCTGCTTGCCCAGCTCGCGCAGCGCCCGCTCCCGATTGGACGGAGCCCGCTCCAGGTTGGCGGCGTACCAGAAGCCCTCAACGTCCCAGAGGTAGGGATCGGCCACCGAGCCGCGGATGCCGATCGCCTGCGCCGCCGCGGCGACCGCGTCCGGGGCCCAGGCGGTGCCGGGCTCGATGAAGCAGGTGATGCCGTTCTTGAGCATCTCCAGGCAGGCGAGCAGCGCGCTGGCGTATTCCTCGTCGGCATCGAGCGCGTTCGTCCAGCGGACGTAGCTGGCAAAGTACTCGCTCTCGCTGCCCACCTCCGAGAACGCGCCGCGAGTGGTGTGCAGGCCGACGTGAGCGTGGCAGTCGAACGCCCCCGGCAGCACCGGACCCCCCTGGGCATCGATCGTCCGCGCCGGGGCGAACGCTGGCGCAACCTCCTGCTCGCGGCCGACGGCAAGGATCTCGCCGTCGCCGATGGCCACGGCGCCGCGGGTGAAGACGCGGCGCGCCGCGTCCATGGTGATCAGGTAGGCGTTGGTGACGAGCAGGTCGCACGCCCGCGGGGCAGCCTGAACGCCCTCTGCCGCCTGGGAATCGGCCACGTCGTTCTCCTTATAGATGGTCGAAGCGGACCGGGAACACGGTGAAGCGCACCTCGGCGGTCGGGGCGCGCTCCACGCCCCGCTCGCGCTCCACTACCAGCCCGGCACGGGAGAAGGCCTTGAGGATCTTGACCAGCGCCCGGTCGAGCTCGCCGTCGGCGGACTCCTGCGCAGTGGTGATCAGCCCCTTGCCGATGCAGCTCTTCGCCCCGGTCCCGAAGGCGAGCCCGTAGGCGTGGACGCCAGGTGGCAGGGCACGGTACGGGTTGAACTGGTCGGCGTCCGGACCGAACACGGCCGGGTCGGTGTTGATGGCCTGATTGATGATGGCGACCTTCGAGCCAGCCGCGATCCGCCGCCCGCTCTTGAGCGTGGTGTCGCGCACCGCCCAGCGGATCATCGCCGGGAAGGTGGCCCGCAGCCGCAGCGACTCGTTCACCATCCGCCGCAGGAAGGCGGTGTCGTCCAGCCGGGCGCGATCCTCCGGGTGGGCCCGCAGCCACTGATCCAGCTCGTCCACCGCGAATACAGTGGCGGCGGTGCTGGAGCCGATGGTCGCCGCGAGGTAGCCGATCGCCTCGCGAGTGATCTGGTCGGCGTCCCACTCGGGCGAAGGGTGGAGCAGCATCAGCGTGAACAGGTCCAGCGGCAGCGCCTCGCGCTGAACGCGGCCGGCCTGGAAGTCCGCGATCAGCGCCCGCCGGCGCTCTAGCGCCGGGGCGACGAAGTCGCGGATGAAGCCCGTCTTCGCCTCCAGCCCCTCGCGGATCACCTCCTGATGGTCGCGAGTGGACCACTTGACCACGATGGCGTTGTCCAGCGCGGTGAAGTAGCGATTGAGCCGCGCGGTCCGCGCCTCGGTGTCGACGCCGTCCAGGCCAATAATCTGCGCCGCGACCTGGAGAAACATGCTGGTGGACAGGTCCACCAGGTTCGCTCGCACCACGCCATCCGCGTCCCGGTGGCGGGCGGCGTCGGCCAGGTTGCGGCGGATCATCTCGTCCAGCACGTTCAGCTCGTAGAAGCGGATCGCGGCCCGCGAAAAGAGCGGGCCCTCCAACTGCCGCCGGGCGCGGTGCGCCTCGCCATCCAACTCGATCAGCACCGTGCCGCGGAACGGCAAGCTCTCCGTCTCCAGCCGCCCGGCTTGGAAGTCAGGCGACTTGATGACCTCTTCCGCCTCGGCGTAGGAGGTGACGAGCTCCCAGTCGGCGATGAATGGCGGGATCGCGTAGCGCTGTGTCTGGGTCTGACTCATCGACTCCTCACAGGTTATCGAAGCGGACCGGGAACACCGTGTAGCGCCCCTCGGCGGTCGGGGCGCGCACCAGTTCCGCGGCGCGGTCCACCGCGATGCCGGCCCGAGAGAACGCCTTGAGCATCTTCACCATCGAACGGTCCAGCTCGGTGTCAGCGGATTCCTGCACCGTGGTCACCAGCCCCTTGCCGATGCAGCTCTTCTGGCCGATTCCGAAGGCGAGCCCGTAGGCGTGCACCCCCTCTGGGATCGCGCGGTACGGGTTGAAGCGATCCGCATCTGGCCCGAAGACCGATCGGTCACGGTTCACCGCGTCGTTGATGATCGCGATACGCTCCCCGGCCCGGAAGCGGCGGCCGTTGCGGAGCGTCACGTCGCGGATGGCGCGGCGCATGATCGCCGGGAAGGTGGCCCGCAGCCGAATGACCTCGTTGGTGACCCGGCGCAGGAAGTCGGTGTCCTGAAGCCTGGCGCGGTCCTCCGGGTGCTGGCGGAGCCAGCCGTCCAGCTCCTCCACCGCGAAGGTGGTCGCGGTGGAGGTGGTCCCGATCGAGGCGGCCAGGTACAGGATCGCCTCGCGCACCACCAGGTCTTCGTCCCACTCCGGGGAAGGGTGCAGCAGCAGCAGCAGCGTCAGCAGGTCGTTGGGCAGCTCCTGGCGGCGCAGGCGCCCGGCCTGGTAGTTCGCAACCAGCGCCCGGCGGCGTTGCAGCGATGGCTGGACGAAGTGCTGAATAAACGCCGCTTTCGCCGCCAGCCCCTCGCGGATCACCTCCCGGTGGTCGCGGGTGGACCACTTGACCACCACCCCGGCATCCAGCGGAGCGAAGCAGCGGGCCAGAAGCGCGGTGCGCTCCGGGGTATCGACAGCGTCCAGCCCGATGATCGCGGCGGCGATCTGCAGCAGGATGGTGCGAGTCAGCTCGACCAGGTTGGCGCGCACCACACCGTCCGGGCCACGCTGCGCGGCCAGATCGCGCAGGCAGCGCTGGATGGACTGGTCCAGCACCTGCGCTTCGTAGTGGCGCAGCGCGGCGCGGGCAAAGAGTTGGCTTTCCAGCCGGCGGCGCGGGAGGTGCTCCTCGCCGTCCAGCTCGATGATGGTGTCGCCCCGGAAGGGCAGACTCTCGGTCTCCATGCGGCCGGCGTGGAACGCCGGCGACTTGACGATCTCCTCCGCCTCCCAGAAGTCGGTGACGATCGCCCAGCCGGCGACGTAGGACGGAATCTCGATCGGCGGTAGGGTAGTCATGCTTCAGCGCCCCTCGAAACGCGGCTCACGCCGCTCGCGGAAGGCGGCCATCCCTTCCTGGTGGTCGTGCGTCGCCATCATCCGGAGCTGCGCTGCCGTCTCCAGCTCCAGCGCGCGCTCCAGCCCGTCCTGCATCGCCTGCTGGAGCAGCGCCTTGGTCGCGCCGACGGCCAGCGGCGGCAGCGTCGCGATCCGCTGGGCGAGCGTCGCCGCCGCATCCCGCAGCAACGCGGCCGGCACTACCCGGTTGACCAGCCCGATGCGCAGCGCCTCGGCTGCATCGATCACCTCGCTGGTGGCACACAGCTCCAGCGCCCGGGCATAGCCGACCGCGCGCGGCAGCAGCCAGGCCGTTCCGGCGTCCGGGACGAAGCCGACCTTGAGGAACGCCACGGTGAAGCGGGCCGTCTCGCTAGCGATGCGGACGTCGGCGGCCAGCGCGAGCGCCAGCCCGGCCCCGGCCGCCACCCCGTTGACCGCGGCGAGCACCGGTTTAGGCATGCCCACCAGGCTCGGGATCACGCTCCGCTGCATCTCGTCCAGCCGCTCCCTGGTGAACGGGCGGCCGTCCGAGAACTGTGCCTCGTCCAGGTCGCGCCCGGCGCAGAAGCCGCGCTCGCCGGCCCCGGTCAGGATCACGCAACGGACGGCCGGGTCCTGGGCCGCTGCCCGCGCCACCTGCTCCAGCTCGTCCCAGAGCCGCATCGTGATCGCGTTCAGCCGGCTCGGTCGGTTCAGGGTGATCGTCAGCACTGCTCCGTCGCGGCTGACCATAATCTGCTCGTAGCTCGCAGGCGCCATCATCGCAATCTCCCGTCCCTACTGCTCAGGTGGCCCAGCTCCGCCTCGCGGTCCCAGGCGCCCGCGGTCAGGTCGTTGCGCTCCTGGCGCAGCGCCTCCTTGCGAACACGCATCGAGGGAGTACGCGGGAAATCGGTGGCGCGGTACTCGAAGTAGCGTGGCACCTTGTGCGGGGCGAGGCGCTCCAGGCAGTACGCCACCAGCTCGCGGGGCGGGATCGTCTCCGGCGTCTCCCCGGCGACGGGGAGGACGTATGCCTTGATCTCCTCGCCGCGGAGCGCGTCCGGGACCGGGATGACCGCCACCTCCAGCACCTTCGGGTGCGAGCGCAGCACCGCCTCAACCTCAGCGGCGGCGACGTTCTCGCCACCGCGGCGGATGATATCCTTCTTGCGACCGACGAAGTAGAGGAAGCCGCGCTCGTCGGCGCGACCCAGGTCGCCGGTGTGCAGCCAGCCGTCCGCGTCGATCGCCTCGGCGCTCTCCTCCGGGCGGTTGACGTAGCCGCGCATCATCGCCGGGGCACGCACTAGGAACTCGCCGGTCTCGCCCGGCGCCACGTCACGGCCATCGTCGTCCACCAGGCGCAGCTCGACCTCGGGGCAGGGGATGCCGATGGAGCCGGAGCCGGCCAGCTCGTCGGCAGCGGCGAGCGGGACGCGCGTGATGAAGCCGCCCTCGGTGATCCCATAGCCGTCGATCCAGGGGAACCCCCAGCGCTCGTTCATCTCCCGGTGCAGGCTGGCCGGCACCGCCACCTGGAGGGCGCGCTTCACCGCGTGGTCGCGGTCACGCGGGTCGGGCAGCGCTTTGAGTAGCAGGATCGGGATGGAGGCGATGGATAGGATCTCGGTGACGCCGTAGGTGCGGACCACGTTCCAGAAGCGCGAAACGGAGAAGCGGCGCATCACCACGACCGCCGCGCCCGTCGCGAGCGCGGCCAGGAGCTGCCAGGCCGGGTCGTTGTAGAAGAACTGCAAGCAGCAGAGCTGGCGGTCCTCGGGGCCTTTGGGGTGGAGCCGCAGGTCCACGTCCACCACCCGTAGCCAGTAGGCGTGATCCAGCATACAGCCCTTCGGGGCGCCGGTTGTGCCGGAGGTGTAGTAGATGTTGGCGATGTCGTCACGTTGGCACTGGGCCGCCACGAAGGGGAAGCGACCGTTGGTGCTCACATAGCCGTCCAGCCCACGCGGCTCAGGGCCGTCCACCACCACGATCTCGCGCAGCCGCGGACAGTCGCCGCGGACCCGCTCGGCCAATTCGCGCGTCTCCGCCCCGACGATCGCCAGCACGGAGCGCGAGTCGCGCAGGATGTGCCCGGCGTCGTGGTCCCTGGCGGCTGGATTGATCGAGACGAGGATGCCGCGGCAGGCGACCACCGCCAGCCAGGCGACCATGAACTCCGCCCGGTTGGGCAGCATGATCGCGACGCAGTCGCCGGGCTGGATACGCTCGCGCAGGTAGCCGGCGAAACGCTCCGCGAGATCCAGGAGCTGGGTGGTACTGATGGCCAGCCCCTCCTCGAAGATCAGCGCGGGCGCGTTCGGACGCTTGGCGGCGGCATCCAGCAGCAGCTCGATGATGGTGCGGTGCGGGACCACGGTCCAGGCAGGCGGCACATTCCAGGACACGGACGCGCTGGCAGTCACGACGCTACCTCGGCAAGCCCATTGCTGATGACGACCAGCCCGGACTGGTCCGCGACCTGGAAACCAACCCGCGCGCGGCCGGCCCGCTCCCCGAGCGGCCAGAGGGTGGTGGTGACATCCTGGCCGGGCAGCAGAGGGGCGGAGAAGCGCACCGCCAGGCGCCGCAACCGGCGCGGGTCGCCGCCACAGGCCACCTCCACCACCGCCCGTCCGGCGAACGCCATGGTGCAGACGCCGTGGACGATCTTACGCGGGAACCCGAGGCGGCGGGCCGCTTCGTCATCCAGGTGGTAGATCCCCCTGTCGCCGGAAGCGTGGGCATAGCGAATGCCCTGGTCCGGGTCCACCGGGTAGCGAACGCGTGCCAGCGGGGGCTGGGCGGTGACTGCCTCCGGCAGGCGGTGCTCCGGCGGCAGCTCCCCGATCCCTTGCTGTACCGTGAAGCCGCGGAAGAAATTGACGAAGAACTGCTCGGCGACCAGCACCGTATCGTCGCGGGCCTCCACCCGCCCGACCACCAGTGTGCCGGTGGATTTCGGGTGGACCCCAACCACCGCCGCGCGCAGCCGAAGCCGCATCCCCGGCGCAAGCGGACGGTGCAGGTACAGGTCTTGCTCGCCGTGGACGCTGCCGAGGGTGTACGGGTCGGCCGCGAAGGCGCGCTCCATTGCTGGAGCCCAGACGTGGACCGCGATCGCGACCACGTAGACGGGTGGCGCCAGCCGACCGTTGGTAAACCACGGGTTGTCGTCGTTGGTCGCGGCGGCGTAGGCGCGGGCCTGCTCCGCGTCCACCGTCCACGGTAGCTCCTCCGTCCATGCGCCAACCCGCGCCGGGTTCAGCACTGCCATCTCCTGGCTCCTCCGTCTCGGGCTACAGTTCCAGAAAATCCGTGATCGCCGGCGGGGTGAGCAGCCGCCGCGGCAGCTCGCGGTCCAGCGCCTCCAGCGTCCAGCGGCCATTCGTGCGCAGGTCGTGGACGATGCTCGGCATCGAGATCACGATCAGGCGGTTGCCGTAGATATGGAATACCTGCGCGGTGGCCGGGCAGTCCGCCTGGGCCAGCCAGGCGACCAGCGGCGAGACGTTGGCCGGGTCCAGCCGGTCGAACGCCTGGGAGTCATCCGGAGGGCGGAACGCCTGGTCCGCGCCAGGCGTCTCCATCCCGATGCGGGTGCGGGCGGAGGGCGAGACCGCGTTGGAGCGGACGCCGTACTTGGCGCCCTCCAGCGCCGCGACGCGCGACAGCCCGACGATCGCCAGCTTGGCGGCGCTGTAGTTCGCCTGGCCGAAGCTGCCGGCGAAGGCGGCGATGCTGGTGGTATGGACGATAGAGGCCTTGACCGCCTGGCCGGCCTTGGAGCGGTCGCGCCAGTAGGCCAGCGCGTGGCGCGTGGTCGCCGCGTGTCCCTTCAGGTGGACGCGGATCACCGCGTCCCACTCCGCCTCGCTCATGTTGGCCAGGGTGCGGTCGCGCAGGATGCCGGCGTTGTTGACCAGCACATGCAGGTCCCCGAACGCCTCGACGGCGGTCTGGACAAGCTGCGCCGCCTGCGCCCAATCCGCCACGTCGTGGCCGCTCACCACTGCCTGCCCGCCCTGGGCGCGGATCTCCTCGGCTACCTGCTGGGCCGGGGTCAGGTCCTGCCCCTCGCCGTGCACGTCGCCGCCCAGGTCGTTCACCACCACCGCCGCGCCTTCGGCGGCGAGCCGCAGCGCGTGCGCTCGGCCGAGGCCCCGCCCCGCCCCGGTCACGATCGCCACGCGCCCATCCAATCGTCCCACTAGTGTGCCTCCCGATCAGGGGTGAACACTGGCAACGGCGGCAGCCCGGCGCGCTCGCGCCAGGCGAGCCGCACCCGATCGCCGATCGCGCTCGGCCCGCCGACGACGTTCGCCGTGTAGCGCGGCCCCTCGTCCAGCTCGATGAGCGCGACGACGTAGGGTGGCGTGAGCTCCGGCACGACCGGGACGTGCACAGTGGTCTGCGCGTAGATCGTCCCCGTCCCGCGCGCCGGTACCCACTCGACCGCGTCCGAGCCGCAGCGCAGGCAGAAGGGGCGCGGATAGAACTGGTAGACGCCGCAGGCAGCGCAGCGCTGGATCACGAGCTGGCGGCGCTCCGCCGCGGCCCAGAACGGCGCGGTCAACGGGTCGCCGAAGGGGGGCAGGGTCGGCTCACTCACGGGCCAGCACCACCGTTCCGGCGGTGGAGTGGAGGCCTCCCACGCCGTGCGCCACCGCGATCCTGGCCTCCGGCACCTGGCGGGCGCCGGCCTCGCCGCGAAGCTGGCGGACCGCCTCCACCAGTAGCAGCAGCCCGAGCGCGCCGGGATGGTTGTAGGAGAGGCCGCCGCCGCTCGTCATCGCCGGCAAGCTGCCACCGGGGGCGAGGCGGCCGTGCTCGACGAAGGCGCCCCCCTCGCCCTTAGCGCAGAAGCCCAGGTCCTCCAGCGCAAGCAGCACCGTGATGGTGAAGGAGTCATACGGCTCCAGCACGTCCACGTCGGCCGGGGTGATGCCGGCCATCGCGAAGGCTTCGCGCCCGGACTGCGCCCCGGCCGAGACGGTCAGGTCCGGCATCTGCGAGATGAGCCAGTGGGTGTGGCTCTCGGCCGCGCCGAGCACTCGGATCGGCCGCTTGGCCGCGCCCGCCGCGTGGGCCCTGTTGGTCACGACCAGCGCCCCGCCGCCATCGGTGACCAGGCAGCAGTCGAGCCGGTGCAGCGGCTCGCAGATCGGGCGCGAGCTCAGTACATCGGCCACGGTCAGCGGGTCGCGGCTCCAGGCCTTCGGGTTGAGCTGTGCCCAGCGCCGCGCCGCCACCGCGATCTCGGCGAGCTGCTCCGGGGTGGTCCCGAACTGGTGCATGTGCCGGGCGGCGATCAGCGCGTAATAGCCGAGCGGGGCCGGCAGGCCGTAGGCGATCTCGAACTGGCTCTGCAGCGTCGTCGGATCCTGGGGCCGCGTCATCCCACGGCTGCGGCGCGAGCGCTGGCGCGAGGCGTAGGTGATGAGCGCCACCTCGCAGTGGCCGGCGGTGATGGCGAGCATGGCATGGTGGACAAACGCCTCGAAAGCGGCGCCACCAAGGTCCGAGGAGTCGGCGTAGCGCGGCTGGATGCCCAGGTATTCCGCCACCTGGACCGAGCCCTCCTCGCCCATGTAGTTGACGAAGACGCCGTCCACGTCTTTCAGCGTCAGCCCGGCCTCGGCCAGCGCCTCGCGGGCGGCGAGCGCACACATCGATAGCTCGGTCTGGTCCCAGACCTCGCCCAGCGGCGTCTCGGCCACGCCGGTGATATAGATGGGGGTGTCGTCCAGCCAGCTCACCGGCTGGCCTCCAGCGCGGCGCTCTCAGCGGGCGCCGCCGCTCCGGGCGGTGCTCCCTCCGCCGCCTCGTCGGCGACCAGCACTCCGTACTCCAGGTCCCAGCTTACCGTGACCTCCTGGCCAACGCTCGGCCAGTCCTGCTCGGCGCCGGCCGCGACGCGGGCCAGCACCTGCTGCTCGCCCCCCAGGTCCACCAGGTACTTGCGCGCCGAGCCCAGGTACACCACCTCCCGCAACACGCCACGCACGCTGGCGCTCGCCCCGTTGCGCTCGGCTGCGCCGCGGACCCGGACGCGTTCCGGCCGCACTACCAGCGCGGCCGGCTGTCCGGGCCGGAGGCCCAGCCGGGCGCACGCCGCCTCGGCGACCGGGATGCGACGGCGCTCGTTGGCCAGGTAGGCGCCGCTCAGGTCGCGCTCCAGCCGACCGCGGAAGATGGACGACTCGCCCATGAAGCTGGCCACGAACAGGGTGGCCGGGTGCTCGTACAGCTCCTCGCCCGTCCCGAGCTGCTCGATGCGCCCCTGGTGATAGACGGCGATGCGGTCGCTCATCGCCAGCGCCTCTTCCTGGTCATGGGTCACGTAGATCACAGTCACGCCCAGCTCGCGGCTGATGCGCGTGATCTCGATCTGCATTGCCTCGCGCAGCTTCTTGTCCAGTGCCCCCAGTGGCTCGTCCATGAGCAGCAGCGGCGGGCGGAACACGATCGCCCGCGCCAGCGCGACGCGCTGCTGCTGGCCGCCAGAGAGCTGCCGCGGATAGCGGCCACCCAGGCCGCCGAGGTGGACGAGCTCCAGCGCCTCCGCCACCCGCCGCTGGATCTCGGCGCGCGGCAGCTTGCGCACCTGGAGGGGGAAGGCGACGTTGTCCGCCGCGGTCATATGCGGGAACAGCGCGTAGTTCTGGAACACCATCCCAATGTTCCGCTCGTGGATCGCCAGGCCGGTGATGTCGCGGCCGTTCAGGAAGACGCGGCCGCTGTCCGGCTTGAGGAAGCCAGCGACACAGCGCAGGGTGGTGGTCTTGCCGGAGCCGGAGGCGCCCAGCAGGGTGACGAACTCGCCCGCCCGGGCGTCCAGCGAAACCCCGTCCAAGGCCAGATGCTCGCCGTAGAGCTTGGTCAGACCCTCCAGCCGGAGCGCACCCGCCAGCTCGCTGCCCATCGACGACATGGCTGGCCTCCTCCCTAGGCGCGTACGCCGGCGCGCGAGCGGACCAGCAGCCAGCTACACAGGATCAGCAGGCTCAGCGCGGAGACGAGGGTGGAGGCGGCCGCGACGGTCGGGTCCACGTCGTTCTTGACCTGTGCCCAGATGACAACCGGGAGCGTCTGCATGAGCGGCGTGGAGAGAAACAGTGCCACCACCACCTCATCCCAGGAAGTGATGAAGGCGAAGAGGGCGCCGGCGACCACGCCGGGCAGGATGAGCGGGAGCGTGACACGGAAGAAGGTATAGAGCGGGCCGGCTCCCAGCCCGCGCGCCGCCTGTTCCACCGTCTCATCCAGGGTCCGCAGGCTGGCGGCGACGTTGACCACCACGAAGGGGAAGCCGAGCGCGGTGTGGGCCAGCACCAGCGCCGGCAGCGTTCCGGCCAGCCCGACGCGAACGTAGAAGATGTACATGCCCAGGGCGACCACGACGCTCGGCACGATCAGCGGGCTGAGGATCAGCGCGACGACCACGGCCCGGCCGGGGAAGCGGCCGCGCACCAGCCCCAGGGCGGCGAGCGTACCGAGGGTCGTCGCGAGCGCCATGGAGAGCACTCCGACGACGAAGCTGGTCACCGTGGCGTTCGTCCACTGCGCGTCGGCGAAGAACTTGGCGTACCAGCGCGTGTCGAGGCCGGGGGGCGGGAACGACAGGACGGTCGCCGAGGTGAACGAGATGATCACGACCACCACCGTCGGGGCAACCAGGAACAGGCCGACCAGCCCGACGAAGGAGGCCTTGAGCGGCAGGGAGCGGCTCATTGGCGCCGCTCCTCGAAGCCGAGCGCTTCGCCGAGCGAGGCGAAGCGGCTGCCGACGTAGATCAAGACGACGGTCACCACGAGCAGGATCACCGCGAGCGCGCTGGCCAGCCCAAAGTCGAGCAGCACCGTGGTCTGGTTGACGATGTGCTGGCTGAACATCGGGCTGCGGGCGTTGCCCAGGACGGTGGGGGTGATGTAGAAGCCGAGCGAGACGACGAACACCAGAACCACCCCCGCGGCGATGCCTGGCAGAGTCAGCGGGAGAAAGATACGGAAGAAGGCGGTCGCCGGCCGAGCGCCTAACCCCTGCGCCGCCGGCACCAGGTCCGGGTCCATCCGGCTCATCACCGCGAACAGCGGCAGGACCATGAAGGGCAGCATGATCTGGGTCATCCCGATCACCACGCCCAGCGTGTTCCCCATCAGCGTCAGCGGCTCGTGGACGATGCCGAGTGCCAGCAGGATGAAGTTGATCACCCCGCTCGGCCGCAGGAGCACGCTCCAGGCATAGGTCCGCACCAGCAGGCTCGACCAGAAGGGCAGGATCACCATCCCGGCCAGCACCCAGCGCACGCCGGGCGCGGTGGTGTGCATGAGATAGGCCCACGGATAGCCGAGCAGCAGGCAGGCCAGCGTCACGACCACCGCCACCTGAAGGGTGTAGCCCATCGAGATCAGGAAGGTGCGTGTCTGGAAGGCCTCCAGGTACGTCACCGGCGAGGGATCGGTGAGGCTGCGCAGCCCCATACCGAGCAGCGGGATACCGAAGGCGAGGAGCAGGAACACGATCCCGGGTAGGATCAGCAACCCCCAGCCGTCCACAACGGGCGGCCTGCGCCGGGCGGCCGCGCGCGCGGCCGCCCGGGCGACGACGGTCGAGCTCATCGGATCCCTAGCTCGTCAACCACGCCTGCCACTGCTTGTCGACCTGGTCGCGGTTCTGGGCCCAATACTGGTCGTTCACGTAGATGGTGCTGCTGTCCACGTTCGCGATCCCGAGCAGGTTCTTGCGGTCCGGCTTGATCAGTGGGATCGCCTTGACGTTGGCCGGGCCGTAGGCGATGTAATCCGTGTAGCGGGCGCCAGCCTCGGGCGAGGTGATGTAGGCGATGAGCTGCATCGCCTCTTTCACGTGCTTGCTGCCCTTGGGGATCATGTTGTAGCCGCCGGTCATCGTCTCGCCGTGCCAGGTGTACTCAATCGGCGCCCCGTTCTGCTTGAAGGTCTGGAAGCGGCCGCTCCAGCACTCGCCCATGACCGCGTCGCCGGTGGCGACCTTCTCGGCGCAGCCCTGGTAGTTAGTGGTGAACTCGACATGATCCTTGATGGTATCCCACTTCTTGAGCGCGCGCTGCACGTCCAGCGGGTAGAGCTTGTCCGGGGGGACGCCGTCCGCAACCAGCGCGATCTCCAGCGGCATGGACTCCATGTCACCCATGACGATGCGCTTCCCGGGGAATTTCTGCAGGTCGAACAGGTCTGCCCAGCTCTGCGGCTTCTGCCCGGCCGGCATCTTGGTGGTGTTCCAGCCAAGCACTGTGCCGGAGGTGGTCTGCGCCACCCGATACGGGCCGTCGCCCTGCGGAAACTTGTCCGGTTGGAGGTCGGCGCAGGGGATCACGGTGCAATCCAGCTTCTCCAGGTACTTGGTCGAGTCGCCCAGGCCAAAGTCGGGGCCAGTGGTCACGACGTCCCAGGTGACGTTGCCGGACTCGACCATCGCCTTCAGCTTGGCGTAATCCACGTTGTCGTAGAGGATCTTGATGTTGGGGTGGAGCTGCATGAACGGCTGGAGCCAGGCCTTCTCCTCCGCGTCCTGGAGCGCGCCGCCAAAGCTGACGTAGGTGATGGTCACCTGCTCACCACTCGACGCGGCGGCAGGTGTCGCCGCGGCCGACGGGGTAGGCGCGGCGGCCGGGCTGGCAACGGCGGCCGTGGTCGGCGCGGCCGCCCGAGTCGGCGCCGCTGGCGCGGCGGTGGCCGCGGCCGCGGTGGTCGGGGCAGTGGTGGGCGCGGCCGCGGCGGAGGTGGGCGCGGCGCTCGGCGCGGCGCCACCTGAACAGCCAGCGACGAATAGACAAGCAGTGACGAGACCGACGAGCGTCTGGGCCTTGCGCCTCACAGCGTCCTCCACTCCTCCGGCATCAACACGCCGGGCAGCGCCCGGCTGCCAGGACCGGTTCCTGACGAACGATAGACCCACCCGGAAGGGCGGGCAATAGTATGGCCACACGATGGAAGAACGGTTTCATTGGTGTGCTGCCACAAGCACGGCACCGGCCCGCCGAGCGGCCCAGGGAAGGCTGTTGCTAGAGGAGATCCGCCAGCAGGCCGATCTGCAGCGCCAGCGCCAGGTCCAGGCGAACGCTCGGGTCGTCCAGGCTCGTCCCCAGCCGCTCCCCCACCTTACGCAGCCGGTAGGCGACGGTGTTGGGGTGCAGGTAGGCGCGGCGAGCGGTCTCGCGCTGGTTGAAGCCAGATTCGACGTAGGTCCGCAAAGTGGATAGCAGCAGCCGTTCGAACTCCCCGCCGCCCAGCAGCGGCCCCAGCCGCCGGCGCGCGAAGTCCAGCAGCTCCTCCCGGTCTCCCGAGGAGATGATCAGCCGGGCCACGCCAAGGGAGCGCGCGTCCACCACCCGGCCCGGCCCGCCCAGCTTGCAGGCGGCCTCCAGGGCGCCCCGGGTGAGGCGGTACGAGCGGGCGTAGTCCTCGGTGGCGCGGCAGAGGTCGCCGATCGCCGCGGAGACGATCGCGCCGGGGATCGCCCCCCGCACCTCTTCGATCGTCTCCTCCACCAGCGACCGCGGCGGCTCGGGATCGGGCCGGGCGCCCGCTCCGCGACGCCGGGCGGCCAGGATGATGACGAGGTCGCCGTCCGTCGCGACCATGCTCGCGGGTGACCGCGCTCCTACCTTGGCTGCCACGACGTCGCGAAAGCGACGGCGGAGCCGGAGCTGCTCCGAGTCGCCCAGGCGCCGGTCGGGCGGGGCGGGGGCTTCGAGGCGGAGCACGACGACGTCTCGCGGCTCGGCGAGGTCGAAGCCGAGCTGCGCGACCCGAGCCGCAATCGTGTCCGGGCTGCTGTACGCGCCTGTCAGCAGGTCCATGACGACCTCGCCGCGCAGGTCCTGCTCGAGCTCCACCCGGGCGCGCAGCTTGGCCATCTCCAGCGCGACCCCGGTGATCGCTACCTCGATCAAGGCCCGATCCAGCGAGGTCAGTGGCTCCTGCCAGGGGAGTACCAGGTAGCCCGACACCTCCGTCGGGGAGCGGATCACCGGGGCGACGAGGCGCGGCGCGCCGCGCAGCGGCGCCGGGCGGGCGGAGGGGGCGCGCGACGCCGCCAGCTCGCGCAGGAAGGCAGACAGGGCTGGGTCGCGCAGGCCATCGCTGGGGAGGGCGAGCACCTCCCAGCTCTCGCCGCCGGGCGGCGATGCCCCGGCCAGCGTCCGAAGCAGGTCGTCGTGCAGGACGACTGGACGCTGGAGCAGGCTGGCCAGCTCGCGAGCGATGCCGCCGATCCCCCGGTCGCTCAGCACCTGCTCCACCAGGCGCTGCTGGAGCGTGAGCGAGCGGGCAAGCTGCTCGTTCGCCTCGCGCAGCTCCCGGGCGAGGCGGGTCTCGGCCTGGTAGCGGCGGGCGTTCTCGATCGCGATTGCCGCGTGGCTGGCGAACGCTGACAGGAGCTGGGTGTGGCCGGGCTGGAACTCGTAGGCAGGATTCTTGCTGTGCACCGTGATCGTGCCGATGACCGCGCCGCGGGCAATCAGCGGGGCGCAGAGGACGGCGTGCACCTCGTACTCCGCTAGCTCCTCGATCCGGTGGCGATAGCGCTGGTAGTCGCGCACCATCACCGTGCGCCGGGCCGCCATGGTGCGCGAGGAGAGCCCCTTCTCGGCGCTCCATTCGACTCCCACCGACTCCGGCCCGGTCGCGGCCACGATGCGCAGCGTCCCCGCCTGCGGATCCAGCAGCACAATGTCACCCATGTCCGCGCCGAGCAGCTCGGTCGCGTCACGGATGATCTCGTCCAGCACCTCATCCAGGTCCAGCGAGGCGGCGATCCGACGAGCGGTGGCGTTGAGTCGCTCCAGCTCGTCCTCGCGGCGGCGTCCGCGGATGAGCAGGATCTCGCGCGCGAGCGCGAGGAGGAGCAGGGGGCAGCGATCGGCGAAACGGGCACGCTGGCCCGCGTCGGCGGCGCGGGCGATGACGGCTACCAGGCTGCCGTCTCCGACCTCCAGCGCCAGCCCAATCCGCGGCTCCGCGCCGCCCAGCTCGATCTCCGCCGTTCCTGCCAGCAGCCGCCCGACGGCGGCACGCAGCGACGCCTCATCCGGTGGGGGCAGCCCGGGCGTGTGGCGGACGTCCAGCCCACGCTCAGGCTGGAGGAGGACGACCAGCGCGTCCGGCACGTGTGTCTGAGCGAGCACCTCGCGCAGGGTGCGCCCGAGGAGCCGCTTCAGTCCACCTGCGCCGGGCGCCTCCCGGCGCAGCTCGCCATCCGAGGCAGCCGGCCGCGTCGCCACCGGAGCCCCCGCCCGCGCTGGAGTATCGGCATACTATAGCCAGGCGCGCGGGCGTGGCGGGCAAAGCCCCGGCCCGGGGGCGCTGGTAGCCGTGCCCAGGGAGAATCGGCCGCGCTCCGGGGTTCAGTCGCCGGCCGCTCGGGTCGCCTGCGCGCGCGCTGCCGCTCGTTGCCTGCGCCAGATTACGGCGAGCAGGGCCAGGGCAGCGACGACGAGGCCGAGTCCGGCCGCCAGTTGGGCCGCGTCCTGTACCGTCTCGGCGATGCTCGGCCAGCTCTGGCCAAACACGTAGCCGATTGCCAGGTAGGCGCCCGTCCAGAGCGCCTCGCCAGCGACCGCGAATGCAGCGAAGAAGGCCAGCGGGTAGCGGCTGACGCCGGCCACAATGCTGGTGGGGAAGGCGAGCGGGGTGAGCAGCCAGCGGGTTGAGAAGACAGCCGCCCCCAGCCAGCCGCCGAAGCGCGCCCGGACGGCGTCGAGCCGGGCCGGGCCGAGGCCGAGCCGGGCGCCGTGCCGCTGGACCGCCTCCTCGCCCGCCCAGCGAGCCACGCCGTAGACGAGGCAGTCGCCGAGCACGGCGGCGCCGAACACCACCAGCGCAACAGGCAGCAGGTCGAGGTCTCCGTCGGCTACGAATCCGCCCGCGGCCAGGACGAGCACGTTGACCGGGATCGGCACACCGATCGAGCCGATCAGCACCGTGACGAAAAGGACGGGGTAGCCATACAGCAGCAGCCAGGTGAGGAGCTGGTCCGCGGAGAGGCTCACCGGCCACCCCCAGGCAGCGGGGTGGCGGCGCCCGGGGGCGAGCCGGGCGGCGGGTGCGTGGCTTGAAAGCTGGCCACCGTCGAGCGGACGGTAGCGACGACCTCGTCCGGGCTGCGGCCCGTCTCGGCAGCGAGGTCGTTGAGACTGGCCCGCTCGTGCCCGGCTGGCGAGACGCCGAGCGCGTGGAAGATCACCTCCGGGGGCACATGGAAGGTGCGCGCAACGTACGGCACGGTCATCCAGCCGGCGATCAGGGAGACGTCTGTCTGGCGCGGCGGCAGCGGTCGTCGCGGATGCCCCCGAGCGAGGCGATAGGCCGCCGGCGCGGCCAGGGCAATACCCACGACCGCGAGCGCAATGAGCGCGACGATGAGCCAGCGCTGCCAGCGCCCGTTGCCCGGGCCTCGCTCAGCCATCGAAGGTGACGCGCTCCCAGAGGCTAAGAGCGCCGCGGCGACGGCGCGGTGCCGCGGCACCCCACTGCCAGCTCAGCAGCAGGGGCGCACCTTCCGCGCCAGCCAGGAGCATCCCCAGCCACGCATGGACCGCGAGGCCGGCCAGGCTGATCGGTAGCAGCGTGAGCGCGATGAGGCCGAGGCCCAGGTCGGAGGACGGATTGACCCCCGCCAGGTTGACCCGCTGTCGTGCGAACATCCTTCCGACTCCGACTGTAGCGGCGCCATTGGGCAGAGGCCGAGCCTGGGCAGGCGCGGGAGAAACCCGGGCGGGCGCGGCGCCCAAGACACAGCCTAACCGCCGAACGGGAACCGGCCGGGGAAGGGCGAGCCGCCGCGCTCCAATCCCGCTGGCACGGCGGTGCGGGTCACGCTGAAGCTGGCCCCATCGCTGCCGAGCGCGGACGGGATGGCGAGCGGCTGGTCGCCAACAGTGGCCATGGTGATCGGCCGGGCCCCGGCCCCGGCGATGGTGACGGTCTGGCCGTCCTTGACGGCCGACCCGTTGCTGAACTGCACCGTCCCGAAGTCATCGAGCGGCGCCACGCCACGCCTGCTGCTGGGCGCCTCTTCCACCCATTCGGCCGACGACCTGGACGAGGCGTAGTGCTCCGTCTGCTGGTACGTCTGGCCGGTCGTGTTGTTGGTGAACGCGATCTGCCAGGTGTCGGTCCCGGCCTCGGTGATCGAGACGGTCACCGAATCGCCGGGATGGACGGCCAGTGGCACGGAGTGCGAGGCCTGCGGCAGCATCTCGATCCAGGCCGTGTCCACGACCCGGCCGCTCCCGGTCTGGGTCTCCTGGGTTCCGGCCTGAATCAGGTCTCGGGATTGCACCCCGCCGATGCCGACCCAGGTGGCGTCGATGCCGGCCGCGCCGCCCGCGGTGGGCTGCGGGACGGTCCAGGTTCCGCTCACCGCGGTGAACGTGCCGCCTGTCGCGGTGTAGCCCGCCCAGTTACGGGAGATGCTGCTCCCCGCCGGAGGCGCCCCGGCGGGCGACGGCTGGTCCGACTCTGGCACTCCGGGCGCCCCCGGAGCGGGCGAGCCAGCATCCGGCTGATTGTCGGACCGGATCTTCCAGGTCCCCTGGTCTAGGACCAGGGTGTAGTCGTTGCGGTCGCGCGACTGCTCCGTGGTTCCGTCGCTGTAGGTCGTGCTCCAGGTCTCATACGTGGTGGCGGTGGCAGTGGTGCCATTGACCGAGATCGGCCCCCACTCCAGCTTGACGAGCGCGATGCTCGTCACCCCGTGGTCGAGCAGATCCTGGTTGATCCGGACGAGCTCCTGGTAATGGTCCGGCGTGGAGGTGTCGGCCATCGCCGAGGGGTCGCGCGCTGCGATCGCTTGCGCCTGCTCGTCATTCCCACGTTGAATCACCTGCTTGATGGCCGCCTCCTGAGACTGGTCGGCCTGAGTCCCAGAGACCAGGGGCGCGGCAGTGACCGCTGCGACCTGGCGAACGAGTGGCGCCAGGGCCGGCGTCACTGCGGGGCTCCAGGTCGCGGTGAAGCGACCGATAGCGACCCCCGCGAGCAGCGCAAGTGCAAGGCATGCTGCTGCGGCGAACTGCCTTTGTCGTCGTCCGGCCATTTCAGTGGTCGAATCCGTCGCGGCTGGCTCGTCCGGAGCGGAGCGAATCGGGAGCAGGCGTGTCCTCCAGTTGAATGCGTTCATGGCTACTGTCCTCTGCTACGCCCTCCGCGCCAGAGCTTTGGCAATCTGTGGTCCGGAGGGCTGTGTTCCGCGCCGGTCTGCCTCAAGACTACTCCAACTCCGGGGGGCGCGGTTCTTTTGGCAGCCGGCGCGGGTCAAATGGGCTCCACGGCACTGGGCCTGCGTGCAGCGGGCTAGAGCGGCGGCCCCACCCGCCACGCCTCAGGCCCGGGGCGCCGCTCTAGCCCGCGCCAGCGCCCGAGCGCGGGGCGCCCCGCGGGGCGCGCGGGCCACCATGTCCGCCAGGGCCGTCCCCGTCATTGTCGAAGGTGCGGGCCATGAGCTGGCTGATCTTCGCGTCCAGACCGCTCTTCATCTGGTTGGCCTGGTCGGCGGTGAGCCGCCCGTCCTTGACCGCCTGGTCGATGCGGCTGGTCTCGTCTGCCTTCAGCGCCGCGGCGACCGTGTTCGGGTCGACGTTGTGCGCCCTGGCAACGTCGGTGAGCGACTTGCCCGCCAGCTCCTGGCGGAGCTGGCCAGTGCTGATGCCGATCGCTTTTGCCGCCACGTCCAGGTTCACGTGCCCGCCATGGCGCTCGCCCCAGGGTCCCTCTCCGGGTGGCAGGCCCTGCTCCTGGCGGACCTGGTCGATGGCCTGCTGGAGCTTCTCCTGGGTGATCCCCAGCTTGGCGGCGAGGGCCTGCAGGAACGACTGATACCGATTCTGGCCCGGGGGCCCGGGCGTCGTCTGCGCGGTCGGCGTCGGCGGCGCCTGCTGCGCGGAGACGACGCCCAGCGCCGCGCCCCCCAGCAGTAGTGCGGCCGCGCCCGCCGCGACGGCTTGCTTGAACGAACGAGATGCCACGGTGTTGGACTCCTTGGGGCCACGAAAGTCTGTTTGTCGCGGCCTCCACGGAAACTCTATGGTCCCCGGCTTAGCAGGCAGTAAGGCGAACTTTAGGGTTCGGTGAGAGCGACCTGCCCCCTGTGTTGCGGCGAGCGGTGCGCCACGACGGGCTCGGGCAGCACTCGGGCGTGGTAGTCGTCGTAGTCCGGCACAAGCCGGGGATAAGGCTCTTCCATTAGCGGTGAGGAGATCAGGAAGTCGGCGGTGGCGCGGTTGCAGGCGACCGGGATGTTCCAGACCACTGCGATGCGCAAGAGTGCCTTGACGTCCGGGTCGTGCGGCTGGGGCTCCAGCGGGTCCCAGAAGAAGATCAGGAAGTCGATAGCTCCCTCGGCGATCTTCGCCCCGATCTGCTGGTCGCCGCCCAGCGGCCCGCTCAGGAGTCGTCGGATCGGCAGGTCCAGCTCCTGCGCCAGCAGCAGGCCGGTCGTTCCGGTCGCATACAGCTCGTGCTCGGCCAGCAGGCCGCGGTTGAAGCGGGCCCATTCCAGCAGATCGGCCTTGCGGTGGTCGTGAGCCACCAGCGCAATACGCTTCCTCAGTCCCATCGACAGCTCTCGAGACTGCATAGCGTCGCTCGTCTCCTTGTCACGCCGTCGCCTGGTGGCAGCCATCGCGTGCCCCGCCGGGCCTGCTCAGGCGCCCGATCCGTTCCTCCGACGCCACTGCGATGGCCAGAAGGCCACTCAGCGGCCGGGGCAGGGGCTAGACCGGGCGGATGAGCCGCGCTGGCCGAAAGTGGCGCCAGCGCGTCAGGCGTGGGGAGCGGGACCATGGGTATCCCTGCGAACGGAGGCCTCTCAAGCCTGCACGCACTCGTCGTTGGGCGAAGCGCGCTTCCGGGACCGGCCGCGGGGTGAGCGAACGGGCGCGGGCCGAACCCCCTGCAACCCGTTGCACCGTTGCGGTGCCATTCCCTCTGGGGCCACCAGCTCTGGCGGGACGCGCCCTGGCGGCGCGTCCCGTGTTCGTGTGGTAATGCTCCGCCAGCCTCGTGGTCGGCGGACTGGCTGAGCCGGCGCGCTTCCCGATCAGCGCCGGGAGCACGCGGCTCGGTTCCACTGTAGCAGCCGCGGCCGGCCGCGGCACCCATTTCCCGGCCGGAAATCCCGGGAGCGCGTTGGGCAGTCGGCACAATCCGTCCCCACCGCCGGGGCGCGTTCGCCGATGGGGAGCGGTGGGCAGAGCGCTGCCACGAGCAGCAGCCGGGCCGGGCTCAACGCGGGATAGCAGCGCCGGACTGCACCGGCCGCGGCGCGACCGGCGCAGATACACCCGGCTTGTGGATCGGTAGCACTACGGTGAAGGTCGATCCCTTGCCCTCTTCGCTCTCGACCTCGATCCGCCCCTGGTGCGCCTCGGCGATCCACTGGCTGATGGCCAGCCCCAGCCCGGTCCCGCCCTGGCTGCGCGAACGGCCGCGGTCGACTCGGTAGAAGCGCTCGAAAATGCGTGGCAGGTGTTCGGCCGGAATGCCGGGGCCGGTGTCGCGGACGCGCAGCAGGGCCCGGCCGTCCTGCCCGACCAGGTCGAGCGTGACCTTCCCGCCGGCGGGCGTGTAGCGCAGGGCGTTATCGACCAGGTTGAGGACGAGCTGCTTCAGCCGGTCGTGGTCGCCCACTACCTCCACCTGCTCCAGCTCGCCGAGCTCGAGCTGCACCCCGTTCGCCAGCGGCTTCGCCTCGCGGTAGACCTCGAGCAGGAGCGAGTCGAGCGCGAGTGGCCGCCGCTCCAGCGGCTGGCCGGCGTCGGCGCGCGCCAGGGCAAGCAGATCGGCCACCAGCCTCCCCATCCGCTCCGATTCACGCAGGATCGCCCGCAGCGTCTCGTCGCGCTCCCGCGGATCGTACGCCGCGCCCCGCAGCAGCGCCTCGGCGTTCATCCGGATCGTCGTCACCGGTGTCCGCAGCTCGTGGGAGGCATCAGCCAGGAAGCGGCGCTGGTTCTCGAACGCCTGCTGAAGCTGGGCGAGCATCTCGTTGAAGGTCGCGGCCAGGCGGCCCAGCTCATCGCGCGGATTGGACACCGGGACGCGCTGGGACAGGTCGGTCGAATGGCCGATGGCGCGGGCGACCCGGGTCATCTGGTCGACCGGCTGGAGCGCCTTACCCGCCAGAAACCAGCCGAGCACGGCCGCGACCCCCACCGCGGCCAGGACCACCAGACCGAGCACGAGCCGTAGCTCGGCCAGGCTCGCCTCCAGCGGCTCCAGGGAGGCGGCCACCTGGAGCACGCCCACCACTCTGCCGTCGTGCACCAGTGGAGCACTGTAGAGCTCGACCCGGTCCCGGCCGAGCTGGACGGTGTCGTGGGCCTCCCGGCCGGCGAGCACCTGGCGCAGGCTGTCGGCCGGGATCGGCAGCGGCTGGGCCAGGTTCGGCGACATGCTCAGCACCGTGCCGTTGACATCGACCACCTGGATAAACAGCCCCTGATCGGGTGGCGCGGTGGCGAGCCCGCCGTTCGGTGGTGGGCCCGGCGGCCCCTCTTCGAATCCGCCGCGGGGCGGGCCGCCGAAGCGCGCCGGGCCGCCATGCAGCCCTCCGGTGTCGGGCCCGACAGCGCGGAAGGCCCGCGAGGCGGCGAGCGCCCCGAGGCGAATCTGGTCGTTCAGCTCTATGGTGAGCTGGCGGGCCACGGCGGCGTAGACCAGCACCGCGAAGCCGGTGAGCATTAGCCCCAGCAGGGCGGTGTGCCAGAGCGTCAGGCGCAGGCGGACCGACACGCTACGCCTCCTCCTTGAGGACGTACCCGGCGCCCCTGACCGTGTGGATCAGGCGCGGCTCGCCGTCCGCCTCGAGCTTCTCACGCAGGTAGCGGACGTAGACCTCGATGACTTTGGATTCGCTCCCGAAGTCGTACCCCCACACTCGCTCGTAGATGATGTCGCGGGTGAGGACCTGGCGAGGGTGCTCCAGAAACAGCTTGAGCAGTTCGTACTCCGTGGTGGTCAGCGCGATCGTCCGCTCCCCGCGGCGGGCCTCACGGGTGCCGGTGTCCAGCCGCAGGTCGGCGAACCGCAGCTCCTGCGGCCGGCCGGCCTCCCGCCGGCGGAGCTGGACCCGGATCCGGGCCAGCAGCTCCTCGAAGGCGAACGGCTTGACCAGATAGTCGTCGGCGCCGCTCTCCAGCCCGGCCACCCGGTCAGGCACGGCGTCGCGCGCAGTCAGCAGGATGATCGGGAGCGTGTCGTCGGCGGCGCGCAAGCGGCGGGCCACTTCCAGCCCGTCGAGTCCGGGCATCATGACGTCCAGCACCACTAGGTCAGGCAGGCGCTCGCGCGCCTGGCGCAGCGCCTCCTCGCCATCGGCGGCCAGCGTGACGCGGTACCCCTCCAGGCTCAACCCGCGCCGGAGCGAGGCCCGGATCTCCTCGTCGTCGTCTACTACCAGGACGTTCGCCGCCACGTGCTGAGACTCTCCCGCTCCACGTTCAGCCCGGTGCCCGGCCAGCCCCGCGCCAGGTGCTGCTTCCTTATGGATCATACTGCGTGTTGGGCCTCCTCCAGCATGGAACGGCCGCAGCGGGCGAGGCGGGCGCTCAGGCGCCCGCCCCCTGCGCGCCAGTGCAGGCGTACAACTGCTCCTGCCCACCGCGTCCGAAGCCATCCGACCCGCTAGCCGGTTGGCTGGCCGCGCCGTAGTTCGCGGCGGGCACCGGGGTGCAGTTGGCCTGCACCCAGGCGGTCAGCGCGTCTCCCCCATGCCCGCCGGGTCCGCCGCTAAGCAGGAAGTAGCGCACCTGCCCGGCTGCGACCCGCGCGGCGAGCTGGTCGGGAGTGAGGATCGGATCGCTGCCGAGGAAGCCGCCCAGCGCCATCACCGGCTTGCCCGTGGCGAGGATGATCGGGGCGGCGGCATTGGCGTTCGTCGTCGCCACCAGGTACTCCGCGTTGCCCTGGTGCGCCTCCAGATAGGCGATCAGCGCGGCCTGATTGGACGCCTCGTCGAAGCCGCCGGGGGGAGGTCCTCCGTCCGGACCCCCCAAGGCCGGGCCGCCAAAGGCGCCACGCTGCGGCGCCGGCCCCGCGGCCGGGAGGCCGCCCCCGGACATGCCTGTCACCACCGGCAGCCCGGACCACACTGCCGGAGCCGCCAGCAGCGCAACGACGCCGAGTCCCGTCGCCAGGCGCGGAATCCGGAGTTCGGGGTTCGGGGTTCGAATCCCCAATTCCGGATTCCGGATTCCGAACCTTGCACGAGGTCGGAGTGCCAGGAGCACCACAGCCGCGATCGCGGCGCCGCCGAGCGCGATGGGCGTCAGCCAGCGGGCCCAGGTCGAGTAGTCGGCCAGGATGTGCGCCTGGAGGAGGCCGGTGCCCACCAGCGCCAGCGGGAGAAGCCAGCCGAGGCGCTGTCCGCGCCGGTAGGCGCGCCAGGACTCCCACACCCCGATCCCGGCTAGAGCAGCCACTGGAGGCGCCAGCATCACCAGGTAGTAGCGGTGGAAGTAGCCGGCGACGCTGAAGAACGCCGCCGCCGTCACCAACCAGGCGCCCCAGAGGAAGAACGCCTGGGCCGGCCGACTACGGGCGAGGCTTCGCCGCCGGGTCCAGGCGACCCGGCCGGTGGCGCATACTCCGACGAGCGCGAGCGGCAGGAGCCAGCTCGCCTGGCCGGCGAGCTGCTGGTTGAGCAGCCGCAACGGCCCCGGCGTCCCGTTCTCGCCATAGCCGCCCGGGCCGCCGAAGCCGCCGGGACCGCCAAACGACGCGCGCCCGTCGTTGGCAGCAGTGGTCGCGCCGGGCTGGCCGCTGGCGGCATCGCTGGTGCCCGCCTGGCGGCGACCCGCCAGCCCGCTGCTGTCCCGGGCGAGTGCCTGGCCAATCGAGCGCCCCTGCCCGAGCAGACGCTGGATGCCGTTGTAGCCGAGGGCGAGGCTCACCTCAGAATTGTTCTGGGTTGAGCCGACGTACGGGCGTGCCGACGCCGGGGTAAGGTCCACCGCCACTGGCCAGGCGAACGACACCACAGCCAGCGCGAGGCCGGCCAGGGCCAGGTGCCCGACCCGAACCAGGCGCGGGCGAGGCGCCACCGCCAGGTACAGCAGCCCGAGCGCGGGAACGACCAGGTAGGCCTGGAGCATCTTGATCTCGAAGCCCAACCCCACCGTCACCGCTGCCAGCAGCAGCCAGCGCAGGCTGCCGCGCTCGGCGGCGCGCAGGGTGGCCCAGGCGGCCAGCAGTACAGCGAGCACCAGCAGCGAGTCGATCGTGTTGTTGCGGCTGGTGGTGACGCTCACGGGTGTGAACGCCAGCGCGAGTGCCGCCAGCAGTCCCGCCGTCGGCCCGCAGGCGCGCCGGACCAGGACGTAGAGCACCGCCACCGATGCCACCCCGGCTAGCGCCTCCGGCAGCAGCAGGCTGAGGCCGGAGAAGCCGAGCAGCTTGGCGCTGGCGGCCTGGATCCAGAAGCCCAGCGGCGGCTTATCGACCGAGACGAACCCGCCTGGGTCGAACGAGGCGAAAAAGAAATTGTGCCAGTTCTGCAGCATGCTGAGCACGGTGGCGGCGTAGTACTCGTTTCCGTACCCCTCGCGATTGAGGTTGATCAGGTTGAGCGCCGCCGACAGCGCCAGCACCGCGGCCAGCGCCAGGCGGCGCCAGGGCGTGGTGGAGCGTGGCGTCGAGGCCGCCCCGGGAACGGGCCACTCGGCCTCGCGGACGCTCGGCGCAGCGTCCGGCGCGGTGGGCGGGGGCTCCACGGGATCAGGCAGGGTACGAACGGAGCCCAGGACGCCGCCGGAGCGCATCCAGCGGGCGAGGGTCTGGGGGTCGGTTGACATGAGGATCTCTCCAAGCAGGTAGGTTCTGGCGCCTGGCCGGTCAGGCAGCCCGTGAGGCTCTGTCGGCCGGGTGGAACGCGCGGGCGTGCTGGGCGCGCGGGTCGGTGGCCAGCTCGCGGTCCAGGTTCCACCAGAGCCGGAACAGCTCGGCAAACGCCCGGGCGATGACAGCCGGGCGGGCGCCGGTGGCGCTGCCGGCGGCGCGTGGGAAGTGGTGGACGGGCAGCTCCTTCACCCGGAAGCCCAGGCGGCGCGCCTTAACCAGGATCTCGGCGCTGAAGGTCGCCCCCCGGGCGTGCACTGTCAGGCTTTCCCAGACGCGACGGCGGAACAGCTTGAAGGCGCAATCCACGTCGCGCGCGGTGTAGCCGAACAGGCCGTTCACCAGCAGCTTCCAGCCCCAGGCGTTGAGCCGCCGGATGAGCGGGTCAGCCCGGTGGCGGCGACAGCCGATGACCAGGTCGGTCGTGTCGTCCAGCGCTGGTAGGAAATGGGCGAGCTCAGCAACGTCAAACTGTTCGTCGCCGTCGGTGAAGAAGATCAGCGCCTTGGTGGCGGCGTCGAAACCGCTGGCCAGCGCCGCGCCGTAGCCGCGGTTCGTCGGGTGGGTGACCACCCGCAGCCGTAGCTCCTCGGGCGCCGTGGAGGCCAGGGCGGCCAGGATCGCGCCGGTGCGGTCGTGCGAGCCGTCGTCGACGACGATCACCTCGAAATCGTCGCAGAGACCACGGAGGACCGCGGCGACCCGGCGCACAGCAGGCTCGATCAGCGCCTCCTCGTTGTAGGCGGGCAGGATGGCCGAGATGCTCACTGGCGCCCGCGGCGCGCGCCGCGAGGCAGGAACAGGGATAGATGACGTAGACATGGGGGAATCCTTGTCGGGTGAGCCGGCCGCGCAGCGGGGAGGCCGCGCGGCGCGGCCGGATGCGGCGCGGCCAGCTCAGGCCGCCGCGCTCGTCGCGTGGAAGTCGAGCCGGAGCCCCAGGCTGTCCTCGACGCTCAGGACCGGCCCGGCCTTGGGAGGTGTCATCCCGAAATCGGCGAACTGCACCGTGGTCGTCGCGCTCCCGGTCACGTCCTGGCCGTTGAACTGGGCCGCCACCTGCCAGGTGGCCGGCCGGGTGACGCCGTGGACCGTCAGGTCTCCGCTGAGCTGGAAGGTTGCTGTCCCGGAGGTCGGCAGCGGCCAGGGCAGGCCCTGGATTGTGTGCGGGACGAACGTCGCCGTTGGGAACTGGCTGGTCTGAAGCGTGTTGCGCTGGATGAAGCCATCCCGCCGGCTCTCGTCGCTCTGAAGCGTGCGCAGGTCCACGGTGATCATGGACTGATCGCCAATCACGCTGCCATCGGGAGCCAGGACGATGCTGCCCGAAACCGCCGAGGTGGTGCCAACCGCCTCGTTCGGCAGCGAGCGCCCAACGAGCTGTTCACGGGCGTGATAGCTGGCCTGGGTCCCATCGGGCACCAGCGTGAAGCGGATCGCGCCAGCGGCTAGCTGCGCCGTGGCGCTCGCCGACGACGGATCGGCCGCCGCTGTGGGGGCTGTCGCCGCCGGAGCAGCCGCCGTCTGGCTCGTCGCGGTTGGAGTCTCTACCGGGCTGGTCTGGGCAGCCGTCGCGCTGGTGCAGGCGGTAGCGAGCAGCGCGAGGCCGCTGACGAGCACCACGGCCGGGGCCAGTCGCCACGACATCTTCTTCGTCATCACTCGATCTCCTCCAGGGCCGCGCATCTTTCGGGAGTGCGACCCTGCAAGAAGCACTGTATGGCTCGCCGCTTAGGCCCCGGTAAGCCCGAGTTTAGGGTCGGGTAAGAGCGCCTGCTCGCTGCGGATCAGGGGCAGAGTAATGACGTCGTGGAAACTTCCTGCGCGCTAAGACGAAGATTGTGCGGATCGGCAACTTGCGCGGGGCGCGAGCACCCACCGCGCCGAGCATCCAGCGGCCTAGCAGTCTCGAATGGGAGCGGGGCCTCTGCCACGGCGAGCCGGTCCACGGGCGGGTCAGGCCCGCGCGGATGCGCGGCGGATGCGGACGCGCCCTGGCTCGACGATGACGAGCGCGCCGGCGAAGTCCTCGGGGTGCAGCACCGCCAGGGCGCGCAGCGGCTCCTGGTTGAGCGCTCGGCTGGGGAGCTCGTCCGGAATGCGCAGGACGACAATCCCGGCATGGTCGCCCAGCGGGTAGTGCAACCCGTTGGAGAAATCTTTGTCGGCGCTGACGATCACCAGGCCATGCGAGCGGGCGTAGGCATAGATGTCGCGGTCCGGTCGGCCGCGCAGGCCGACATCCCGCACGTCGTCGGCCGCGTAGCCGGCCTGCCGCAGCGCCGCCACAGTCGAGCGGGGCAGGTCCTCGTCGACCAGGAAGTGCATCAGCTAGGCGGTCGCCCGCACTTCGTCCATCGCCAGCACGCCGGCCGCATAGCGCAGCGCGGCGCGGATGTCCTCGTGGGAGATCGCGTACTCCTCGACGATCTCGTCGGGCGTCATCCCGCCGGCCAGCTTCGCGATGACTAATTCCACCGGCAGGCGTGTCCCCGCGATAACCGGCTTCCCGGCTTGCACCGCCGGGTCGACGACGATGCGCGGGGCAAGCTCGCGTGGCATGCTCCTCGCTCCGTTCCGTGATCTGGGGCAGTGCTCCAAGCTCCCCCATATGATAGTCACCCAGCGTGGCTCAGGCGCGGGATCGCTGCCCTCCTACCCGGTGGCGCCGCTGACGACTACGAGGCAGGCCTGCCCGTGGCGGGTCGCGGTCACGCAGGGGCGGATCGCGCTGGACCAGCTCGGCCCGGTCGACGGAGAGGGGCTGGTTCGGCGCCTCGGGGCGCTGGATACCACGCTGCCGGCCGGGGCACCGCCATCGAAGGCTCTCTTACCAAACGCTCAATTCGGCCTCACCGGTGTCTTATAGTGAGGGCCACACAATCGCTGTCGAGGGGCACACGATCCCCGCGGACGGTGCCGTTCTTGACCAGCTCGGCGAGTTGGGCCGGGGCGAGGATGCGGTCCCAGCCCTGGTAGCCGCCAAGCGCAGCGCGCGGGCGAGGAACGCGGTGTAGCACACGCTGAGCGCAATAGCGACCAGCGCTGGGTTCGCATCCCACACCGCGTCCCAGATCTCCGCGAGGTCCAGATGGAGCACGCCACGGGCGAGGAGGACGAGAACGACCAGAGCGCCGCCGACCGCGAGGAGCGTCCGCGGGCGAAGGAGCTGCGCGCGCACGGCGCCGAGCAGATCGTCCGCGCCAGCCTCCGCCCTCGACCCAGGCTGCTGGGCCGAGGGTGCGGTAATCGCGTCGTCCTCCGTCGCCTCAGGATCGCGGTCGAGCCCGGCCAACGCCCTCCGCGCTCCAGGCTCCGAGCTGTCGCTGGCGACCGGTGGGACAGAGCCGCCGGACCAGCGGCGGACGGCGAGCGCCGCGTTGCCAGCCAGCAGCCCGATGAGCAGGTAGGCCTGCCCGGCGCCCAGCACCTGCGCGACGCAGGCGACGACGGCCACGAGCCCGCCCACCCAGACCTGCTCGAGGTCGCGGCCGGGCGAGGTGGGCGGGTCGGTGAGCATGAACAGTGCCAAAAACAGCGCGGCGTGGACGAACGGGGCCCGGAACATCGCGGCGACGGCCGCCGGCTGCACCAGGGCGAGCAGCGTGAACAGCCCAAAGTACGTCCCAAGGAACGAGAGCACCAGCGGGAACTTGTTGATCCGGTCCACCACCACCGCCCCGCCCACGAGCAGGAGCAGCAAGAACGGCCAGGGAAGGTCCGGCAGCGCGCCCCACCAGCTCTGTCCAGTCCCGAACAACGGGACCGAGACCAGCAGCGCCAGGGCGGCGGGATTGAAGACGTGGCCGCGGCGGGTGGCGAGCAGGTACTTGGACGCCGTCGCCAGCCCGGCGACCGCGAAGGTGACGGCCCAGGGAGTCTGCGGCTCGAGGACGAAGGCGACGATCAGCCCGGAGAGCAGGGCGCTGCTGGGCCAGCGCCAGGTGCCCTGCCCGGCCCAGGTGACCAGCAGCTCGACCAGGCAAGCGCCGGCCAGCGCGACCGCGACATGCGGCAGTGCCGCGCCCCAGCCAGCGGCCGTGCCGGCCAGCACGAGCAGCGGCAGGAAGACCGCGCCAAGCAGACCCTTGGGCGTGCGCACCCATTGCCGCACTCGGCCGGCCATCGTCCCCTCGGGGGCGCGCCGTGGTGTTGCTCCTGTCATGGTCATGGTGCTCATCGGGTGTTCCTTCGGAGTCCCGGCGTGGTCCGCACGGCGCCGGCCGACGTAATCAGGACGCCGTCGACGCCTTCCTCCGTGAGCAGGCGCAACCCTCGCCGCGGACCGAGGACGAAGGCGGCGGTCGCCAGGCCGTCGGCCGCGAGCGCGGTAGGGGCGACGACGGTAACGCTGGCGAGGGCACGCGCCGCCCGCCCGGTGCGGGGATCGACCAGGTGGTGCTCGCTGTCGTCGGCGGTGCGGCGCTCGTAATCGCCCGAGGTACACACCGCCCGATCCGAGACGTCAAGCAGGTAGGCCACCGCCTCGGGATGGCGCGGGTCCCGCACCCCGATCCGCCACGGCTGGCCCGAGCCGTTGCGCCCTCGGGCGTAGAGGTCGCCGCCGGCCTCGATGCAGAAGCTGTCGAAGGCGGCCAGCTCGCGCGCCGCCAGGTCGATAGCCAGCCCCTTGGCCACGGCGCCAAGATCGAGCACCAGGGGACGCCGCAGAGTGATCGTGCTCTGCTTGGGGTCGAGCCAAACGTCGCGGTAGCTCACGGATGCGTCAGTCGGGATCGGGGAGCGGATCCGCTCCCCGCTCAGATAGTGGCGGTTGAAGCCCTTGCGCTCCAGGACGTGGCCGACGGTGGGGTCGAAAGCCCCACCGGTCCGCGCGGCGAGCGTGAGCGCGAAGCGGGCCGCCTCGAACAGCAGCGGGCTGGCTGGGACCGGCTCCCCGACCCGGCGCAGGAGCTGCTGGACCTCGCTGGTCGGGTCGAAGCGGCTACAGGCCCGCTCCACCCTGGCGAACCAGCCGAGCGCCCGCTGGATGGCGGCGTGCACGCTGTCCTGGGGCTGCGGGCTGACGACCTCGATAGAGATAACCGTGTCCATCGCAACCGTGGCGCACCCGGACACAGGCGGGGTGGACGATCGGGTTCGGCTCACGCGCGCACCGCCTGGCTGAGCGCTTGCTGCACCGCCTGCCGAAACGCCTGGGAGCTGTAGGTAGCGCCGGTGACCCGGTCCACCTGGGCGCTCTGGCGCGCGACGACCTGCCCGGGCAGTGAGGCGATCCGTGAGACCGGGAAGGAGGTGGTGGCGCGGGTGATCGCCACGTTGGTGATGCGCCCGCTCTGGATCGTGACCGACACGGAGATCGAGCCGAAGCGGCTCGTGCCCGTCCCGCTGTAGGTGCCATCCGCGTAGCGGCTGCTCGACGTGGCAGCGCCGGACGACGCGGTCCGGCTCGCCTGGATAGGGGGCACCACGGTGGGCGTGGCGGAGGGCTGGGGCGCGGCGCGGCTGAGGGGCGCGCTGGTGGCCGCGCCGCCTGCCAGGCCGGCAGCGGCCTCGCGGGTGGCGGCAAGGCCGGCGAAATAGACCGCGGCGATGGCGGCGCTGCTCAGCGCTACCATCCGCCGGGACCGCGTTCTGGCCATGGATCGCTTCTCCTGGCCGGATGCCAGGGCATCCGGCGGCTGGTGGTCACCTCCATGACTGTAGGCACTGAACTTTAGACAGCGTTAAGACCCGGCTTGGAATCGGGTGTGAGCGGCGCAGGGAGCGCGGCTGGCGCAGCCGCGACGAGAGCTGCGGGCCCCGGACGGGTGGCAGCGCAGCACCTGCCGGGCGAGTGTCTCCAGGTGTGGCGGGAACAGGGCGAGCGGGCCCAATGGGCGCTCCGTCCCCCACGCGAGCGTCCGTTGGACCTGCCTCGTGTCCCTTGCAGCGGGTCGCCGGCGGATACCTGGCGGGCATGTCTGGGTGGGGGCGGCGGGCTCCAGAACACGCGCCGGGGGAGGCGGCGAGCGCCTCCCCCGGCCTGAAACGCCCGGGGTCCGTGGCGGGGCGGAACGTACCTCCGCCTGCCCGGGCTAGAAGGAGTACTGGTCGATGTTGTTCTTGTCGAACACCAGCGGCGGGCCGAGCAGCACTTCGCCGTCCTTGCCCACTGTCTTCTGGCCGAGCCGGCCGGCGGTGAAGGTCTCGCCTTCCTTGCCGGTGATCTTGCCGTCCAGCAGCAGGTGGGTCATGTAGACGGCCAGGTAGCCCTGGTCGACCGGGTTCCAGAGGGCGAACTTGCCGATCGTCCCGTCCTTGACGTACTGCTTGAGCTGGCTGGGCAGGCCCAGGCCGGTGAGCTGGATCTTGCCATTCAGCTTGGCGTCCTCCAGCGCCCGCGCCGTGGCGGCGATGCCGACGCTGGTCGGGGAGATGATCCCGGCCAGGTCGGGATACGCCTTGAACAGGCCCTGCGCCTCGGTGTAACTCTTCTGATCCTCGTCGCCGCCGTAGACGGTGGTGACCAGCTCCAGGCCCTTGTACTTCGGGTCCTTCAGCTCCTCCTTCATCCACTTGATCCATTCGTTCTGGTTGGTGGCCGTGGTGGTGGAGCTGTTGATGGCGATCTTGCCGGTGCAGTTGGGGATCAGCTCACAGATGATCTGCACCTGCACCCGGCCCACCTGCTCGCTGGAGGCCTGGTTCTGGAACAGGATCCGGCCATCCTTGGCGATGTCCGAGTCCCAGGTGGTGACCTTGATCCCGGCGTCCATTGCCTTCTTGGCGGCGGGCACGAGCGCGTTGGCGTCGTTGGCCGAGATCAGGATCGCGTCCACCTTCTGGGCGACGGCGGCGTTGATGAGCTGGATCTGCGAGGGGGCGTCGCCCTTCTCCGGGCACTGGAAGATGAGCTGATCGCCCAGCTCCTTGGCCGCCTCCTCCCCGCCCTTGCGGCTGTTGTCGAAGTAGGGAATGCCGGCCACCTTGCACATCATGTAGAGCTTGTAGCTCTTCTTAGCCCCACCGGCCGCTGCGGCCGGGGTGGCCGCCGCCGGCGCGGTGGTCGCGGCGGCCGTCGGCGCCGTGGCCGGGGCCCGGGTCGCCGCCGGCGCGGTGGTGGCTGCTGCCGCAGGGGCCGTCGTCGCGGCCGGGGCAGTGGTCGGAGCCGCTGCGGCCCTGGTCGGGGCGGTCGTCGGCGCCGCTGCCGCGGGCGCCGTCGTTGGAGCCGCTGCCGGGGCGCTCGTGGGCGCGGCTGGGGCGCCGCCCCCGGCGCAGGCGGAAACCACCAGTCCCAGCGCTATCCAGGGTGCCAGAAACGCCTTAGCAGATCGCTTCATACGGATTCCCTTCCTTCCCAGAGGTTGTGTGTGAGTGACGTCAGATCGGCTCGCGCAGCCAGGCCGGTTCATTTCCCGGCCAGATGACCGGCAAGCGATACCCGTTCTTGCCCTGTCCTCCTCTCCGCTTCCCCCCTTCAGGCCGACGCCACCCGCCGGCCGCCGCTCCGGGCGCGCAGCAGGCGTGGCAGGATGATCGCCAGGATCAGCAGCAGCCCGATCGCGATCGTCTGCACCTGGGCCGGGACGTTGTTCAGGCTCATCCCGAAGCGCAGCTCGCCGATCAGGAACAGCGCCAGCACCACCCCCAGGATAGTACCCTGCCCGCCGAAGATGTCCACCCCGCCCAGCACAACGGCAGTGATGACGTCCAGCTCGAAGCCGGCGCCGACGTCCGCCCGGGTCGCGCCGAAGCGCGCGTTCAGCATCAGCCCGGCCAGCGCCGACATCAGCCCGGCGAGCACGAACAGGATGACTTTGATGCGGTCCACCGCCACCCCGGCGAAGCGGCAGGCCTCCTCGTTGCTCCCGATGGCGTACACCAGCCGGCCGAAGCTGGTGCGGTGCAGCAGCAGCGCGAACGGCACCACCAGCACCAGGAAGATCGCCAGCGGCACCGGCACCGGTGTCCCCGGCAGGTAGCCCTGGCCAATGGTGGTGAAGTCGTCCGGGAAGCCGCTCAACGCCTCGTCGCCGACGATCGCCGAGGCCAGCCCGCGATACAGCGCGTAGGTGCCGAGCGTTACTACCAGCGACGGCAGCCGCACCCGGGTCACCAGCAGCCCGTTGGCCAGCCCGGCCAGGGCGCCGACCGCCAGCCCGGCCAGCGAGGCGAGCCAGACGTTCCAGCCGGCCTGGAACAGCACCCCCATCACGATCGCGCTCAGCGCCAGGGTGGAGGCGACCGAGAGGTCGATGTTGCCGCTGACGATGATCAGCGCCATCGGGAGGGCGATGATGCTCTTCTCCATGAAGTCGACGGTCATGTTGAAGAGATTGGTGACGTCCAGGAAGTTTTCGGAGAGGTAGGCGTTGCCGACGGCGCCGAGCAGCAGCAACACTATCAGCAGCGTCTCCCAGCGCAGCAGCAGCGTCGGCAGGATCGACGGCTCGCGCGCCGCGGTGCGACCGCTCGCGGTAGGGGTCATCGTCATGCCGGCGCCATCCGCCGGGCGCGCAGCGCCAGCGCCCGTTGCAAGCGCCGCGAGATAAGCGCGTCCACCACCACCGCCAGCAGGATCACCAGCCCCTGTACCGCAAGCTGCCAGAACGGGGAGATGTGCACCAGCGTCAGCGCATTGGCGATGATCCCCAGTAGCAGCGAGCCGAGCAGCACCCCGGGGACGGTGCCCGAGCCGCCGAAGATGTTCACCCCGCCCACTACCGCCGCAGCGACCGTCTGTAGCTCGAAGCCGCTGGCGGTGTCGTTCGCCACCGCGGCGAAGCGCGAGGCCCACAGCACCCCGGCCCCGCCGGCCAGCGCCCCGGAGAGCACGAACACCAGGAACAGCACCTGGCTGACCGGGATGCCGGCGAGCTGTGCCGCGGTCGGGTTGCTCCCGATGGCGTAGATCTCCCGCCCCAGCCGGGTGTGCCCGAGGAAGTAGGCGACCCCGATCGCCACCGCTGCCGCGAACAGCAGCAAGTTCGGCACTCCCAGCGCCTCCGACTTCGACATCTGGACGAAGCCGGCCGGCAGCCGGTAGGCGTCCACCCACTGCCCCTTGCTCACCACCAGCACCAGCCCGCGGTAGACGCTCAGCGTCCCGAGCGTCGCGATGATCGGCGGCACCCGCCCCAGCGTTACCAGCAGCCCGTTGATCCCGCCCAGCGCCATCCCCAGCCCGATCCCCATCAGCAGCGCCAGCACTGGCGGGAGGTCCGGGTTGTCACGCACCGCCAGCCCAACCACCATCGCCGACAGCCCGATGATCGAGCCGACCGACAGGTCGATGCTGCGGGTCAGGATGACCATCGTCTGCCCGAGCGCGACGATGGACAGGATGGCGATGTTGAGCAGGATATCGCGGAAGTTGTCCGGTGTCAGGAAGTAGGGCGTCCGCAGGCTGACCGCGGCGACGATCAGCAGGATGACCACGACGATGCCGGTCTCGCGGAAGCGGGCCGCGAGCAGCAGCAGGTTCGGGCGACTCGCCCGCTCGGTCACAGAGGCCATCGAGCCGTCCTTTCGTGTCATTGAGACGCCGCTGAGCCCGCTGCGGTTCCCACCTCGTTCAGGCTCGCGGTCGCGTAGGCCATGATCCGCTCCTGGGTCGCCTCGGCGCGCGTCAGCCGCCCGGTGATCCGCCCCTCGCGCATCACCAGGATCCGGTCGCTCATGCTCAGCACTTCTGGCAGCTCGGAGGAGATCAGCAGGATCGCCATTCCCTGCCCGGCGAGCGTGCTCATGAGCTGGTGGACCGCCGCCTTGGTCCCGACGTCGATCCCGCGCGTCGGCTCATCCAGGATCAGGATGCGCGGCCGGGTAGCCAGCCACTTGCCCAGCACCACCTTCTGCTGGTTGCCGCCGGACAGCTCCCGCACCTTCTGCCAGAGGCCGGCGGCGTGGACCTCCATCCGCTCCGCCCAGCTCTTCGCCTCGCGCTGCTCCGCGCCCCGGTCCACCCAGCCAAGGGTGGCGAACTGCTCCAGGATCGGCAGGGTGACATTCTGGGTGATGCTGAGCTGCAGCACCAGCCCGTGGTGCTGGCGGTCCTCCGGAACGTAGGCGATCCCGAGCGCCAGCGCGTCCTTCGGGTTGCGGATCTGCACCGGCCGGCCGTTCACCTCGATCGTCCCGCTGTCCGCCGGGCTCACCCCGAAGATCGCCCGCGCCACGTCCGTCCGTCCCGCGCCCACCAGCCCAGCCAGGCCCAGGATCTCCCCTCGGCGCAGCTCGAAGCTAATGTCGGAGAACACCCCCACCTTCGTCAGCCCCTGCACCCGTAGCGCCACCTCGCCCACCGGGACCTCCTGCTTCGGGAACAGGGTGGTGAGTGTGCGGCCGACCATCATCTGGATGAGCTGGTCGCTACTGACCTCGGAGACCCGGCGCGTCCCGACGTAGCGCCCGTCGCGCAGCACCGTCACCCGGTCCGCGATCTCGAACACCTCTTCCAGCCGGTGGGAGATAAAAATGATCGCCGTCCCCAGCTCCCGCAATCGGCGCATGATCCGGAACAGCTCGTCCACCTCGCGCAGCGAGAGCGACGAGGTGGGCTCGTCCATCAGCAGCACCCGGGCGTTCATCGACAGCGCCTTGGCGATCTCCACCATCTGCTGGTCGGCCATGCTCAGCCCGCGCACCCGGGTGCGCGGGTCCAGGCTTGTCCCGAGCGAGCGCAGCAGCCGCCCCGCCTCGGCGTACAGCTCGCCCCAGCGGATTCGCCGCGTCGTCGGGTCCATCGGCTGGCGGCCCATCAGGATGTTCTCGGCGATGTCCAGGTCCGGGAACAGGGCCGGCTCCTGGTAGATCGCGGCGATCCCGTGCTGCTGCGCCGCCAGCGGGGTGGGGAAGTGCACCGGCTGGCCATCCCAGAGGATCTCGCCCGCGTCCGGCTGGTGCACCCCGGCGATGATCTTCACCAGGGTGGACTTCCCCGCCCCGTTCTCCCCCAGCAGCGCATGCACCTCGCCCGGGAGCACCTCCAGCGAGGCGCCCTCCAGCGCGTGCACCCCCGCGAACGCCTTGGAGATATCGCGCAGCGCCAGAATCGGCTGCGCCCGGGCCGCCTCGCCCATCGTGGCACCTCTCGCTGCTTGGCAGGGATCGGCCGCCGCCGGCCGCGGTGCTAGATCGTAGCATTTGCAGGGCATGCTCTGTCCTGGAAGCCGGGGACAGCGGGAAAATGGGAATGCTGCGCAGATGATTGCTGTTGCAGCGCGCGGGGGCGTCCGCCCGCGGAGGGGAGGCTGAGCTGCGACGGAGGTGTACCGTGGAGACCTACACCCCACCTGGCTCGAGGCTGCGCTCGGCTGGCTGGAGCCGCCGCCGCTTCCTGCGGGAGGGCGCGCGCCTGGCGGCGCTGAGCGTCGGGCTGCTGGCCGCGACGGGGGGCGGCGCGGCGCTGGCGGCGCCGCTGCCCGATCTGGCCACGGGTGCGAGCCTGGGTCTGCCCCAGCCGCGTCCTGGCGGGGCGGCAGTGGCGGGCAAGCCGATGTATCAGGTGGACCCGCAGCATACTGGCCGGAGTCCCCACGCCGGGCCGCGCCAGCTTATGCTGCTGCGGGTGTTCGATTCGGGCGCGTTCCCCACTGAGGATCCGCTTACCCCCCGCCCGGACATCCAGAGCTCGTCGGCGATCGGGCCGGACGGCACGATCTACATCGCCAACTTCCCGGGCAACCTGTTTGCGCTGCGCGACCCAGGCAGTGGCGACGCGCTGGAGGTGCTCTGGCGGTTCCACCCGCTGCACGCCTCGTCCCTGCACGCCACCCCGGCGCTCGGGCGGGACGGCACGGTGTACCTGGGCTTCACGCTGGGCGCGGGCACGCCCGATGTCCACGGGGTGCTCTACGCGCTGCGGGCGCCCACCAGCGGGATCGATCCACAGGTGGTCTGGTCGGTGGACCTCGGCCCGGGGAACCAGACCACCTCGCCCACCGTGGCCGACGATGGCACGATCTTCGCCGTCAGCGGGATGGGGCGGCTCTCGGCCGTCGCTCCGGATGGGACGGTGCGATGGACGGCGCAGACCGGCCCGACGCTGCGGACGGCGCCAGCGCTGGGGACGGACGGCACGGTGTACCTGGCGAGCATGGATGGCAATCTGTATGCGGTCGCGCCGCCCACCGCGGGCGGGCAGGAGGGGACGGTGCGCTGGACGTTCGATTTCGGGGCGCACCTCGGCCCCACCCCGCTGGTGACGGCGGAAGGGCGGGGCGGGCAGAACGGCATTGGCAGTGGCGCCTCGCCGACGCTCGGCCCGGACGGCACGATCTACATCGGGGCGAACAACAGCAACTTCTACGCGATCACGCCGGCTGGCCAGCTCAAGTGGCTGTTCGAGGCGGAGCGGGAACTGGCTGGCATCTGGGCGACGGCGGCGCTGAGCGCCGACAACAGCACCCTGTACTTCGGTGCGAACAAGGGCGGCATCTACGCGCTCAGCGCCGCGGATGGCGCGCTGCGCTGGCGCTTCAACATCTACGGCTCGGTGTACAGCTCGCCCGCGCTGGACAGCCAGGGCATCCTCTACACTGGCAGCACGGTTGGACATGTGTACGCGCTGGACACCAGCACCGGCCAGCCGATTGCCGACTACGACAACGGGGCACAGGTGTGGAGCGCGCCGTCCGTCTGCCCTAATGGCACGCTCGTGGTGGCGGATCGGGAGGGGCGGATCATGGTGCTGGGCACGGGCTAGCGTCGGGAGCGGGGTGAGCCGGGTACGGGAAAGGCCCTGGAGCGGGGAGCTGAAGCAGGCCGGCCTGGCGCTGGCGCTGCTCTGGCTGATCGGCGCCAGCCTGCGGGTGACGCTGCTGGCCGTGCCGCCGCTGCTGCCGACGATCCACCAGGCGCTCGCGCTGACGGAGACCGGGGTGGGGCTGCTGACCGGCTTGCCGATGGGGCTGCTGGCGGCGACCACCGTGATCGGGTCGCTGCTCGTCGCCCGGCTGGGGGCGCGCGAGGCGCTGCTGCTCGGACTGGTGCTGGAGGCGCTCGGGGGCGCCCTGCGCGGCCTTGGCGCTTCGGCGCTGGTGCTGTACAGCATGACGGTGCTGATGGGGCTGGGGATCGCTATCTGCCAGCCGGCGCTGCCCTCGCTGGTGATGCAGTGGACGCCGCGGCGGACGGACCTGGCCACCGCGCTGTACTCGAACGGGATGCTTGTCGGCGAGATCGTCGCCGCCGCGCTCACCGCCCCGCTGCTGCTCGGGCTGGCGGACGGGAGCTGGGCGCTAGGGCTGCTCGTCTGGTCGATCCCGGTCGGGCTGACGGCGCTGGCGGTCTGGCTGCTCACTCCCGCCAGCCCGCCACGCCCGGGCGCGGTGCAGCGGCGCTGGTGGCCGGACTGGCGGAGCGGCCGGACTTGGCGGCTCGGGCTGGCCCTGGGCTGCGGCTCGATCACCTATTTCGGGAGCAACACCTTCATCCCGGAGTACCTGCACGCCCAGGGGCAGGAGGGGCTCATTGCCCCGGCGCTGACCAGCCTGAACGTGCTCCAGCTCCCAGCCTCCTTCCTTATCGCCGCGCTGCCGAGCCGTCTCGTCGCCCGCCGTGGGCCGTTCGTCGTCGCCGGCGGTGCAGCGGTGCTCGGGCTGCTCGGGCTGCTGCTGACGGGGGCGCAGTGGACGGTGCTCTGGTCCGGGCTGGTCGGGTTCGGTGCCGGCGCGGTGTTCATCCTCAGCCTGGCGCTGCCGCCCCGGCTGAGCGCGCCGCACGAGGTGCACCTGCTGAGCGCGGCGATGCTGACCATCGCCTACGTCTGTGGCCTGCTCGGCCCGCTCATCGGCGGGGCGCTCTGGGACCTAACCGGGCTGCCGGCCGCGGCGTTCGCGGTGATCGTCGCGGCGAACCTGCTGCTCATCCGGCTCGCCGCCAGTCTGGCGCTGGACGCCCCGCCCGCCGAGCTCGGCTGAGCCGCCGCGCCAGAACGTTCAGCCATCCTTCAGCTTCTCCCGCCGTGGCCTTCAGTGCCCCTGAGTACGCTGGCGCCAGACCCACGATGAAGGAGGCATTCGTGAAGACATCCCTCGGGCGCGCACTCCTGGCGACACTCGGTGGCATGGCGCTGCTGGCCGCCCCGGCCCTGGCCTGGGACAACCCCGTGAACGGCCGGCCCGACGGCTTCGACCACGGCGACAACGCTGGTGTCTACCTCTGGCACAGCGCCGACGGCTGGCACCTGCAAACTACCGACCCGGCGAAGACCGGGGCTCACACCTATACCGGGACGATCACCACGGACGGTGCCTTCCGCTCCGTGCACCTCGTCCGCCCCGAAGGCGACGACTCGGCGATGCTGAATGGCGACGGGCAGCTCAGCTACAGCTTCAAGACGGCCGATGGGATCGACGGCGTGGACTGGCGGGTGGAGGGCGGCCAGCACCTCACCTTCACCCTGTACGAAGACGGCCAGTTGATGTCGACCAGCAGCATCTACCTGGGCGATTCGCTGGCCCATCCGGACAGCAACGGCTTCACCGTCAACCGCTAAGCTCCCGCGTGCTTCAGTCGACGGCGCGCTGGAGCGCAGCCAGCGCCTCGAGCTGCTCTTCGAGCAGCTCGGGCGGGCAGGCCGGGCGCAGCACGAACTTGCTCGCCCCGGCCTGCACCCGCCGCTCGATCGCCTCGATACAATCGGCCAGCGTGCCGAGCGCGGCGAGCGCCACGGGCGGCTGGTCGGATCGGCTGCGGAGCAGATAGGGCTCCGCCAGCCGCTGCGCCTGCTCCCGGCTATCCGCGACGCAGTAGGCGAGCAGCACCCCGAAGTGGTCCGCTTCGATCTCCCGCCCGGCCTCGGCGGCGTAGCGCTGGATCTGGCGAATGCCGGCGGCGATCTCCGCCGGGGTGATGCTAGAGGGGAGCCAGCCGTCGCCGAGGCGCCCGAGGCGACGGTAGGCCGCGTCGCTGCGTCCCCCGAGCCAGATCGGCATCGGTCCGAGCGGCTTCGGATCGAGGCTGACCGCGTGCAGGGAAAAGAAGCGGCCCTGGTGAGTCACCATTGGCTCGCGCCAGAGGCGACGGAGCAGCGGGATCGCCTCGTCCAGCCGGGCGCCGCGCTCGGCCTTGGGAACGCCGCACGCCTCGTACTCGGGCTCACTCTCCACCCCGACACCCACCGCCAGCAGCAGCCGCCCACCGGCGAGAAAGTCGAGCGTCGCCAGCTCCTTCGCCGCGAGCACCGGGTGGCGCAGCGGCAGCACGTAGACGCTGGTACCGAGCTTGAGCCGCCGGGTGCGGGCGGCGGCGCCGGCGAGGGCGATGAGCGGGTCCAGCACGAAGGCGCGCCCCCCGGGCGGGGACAGCAGCCGGTCGCTCAGCCAGAGCGAGTCGATCGCGAGCGCTTCGGCGCGGTCGATGAAGCGCCAGAAGGCATCGGGGTCCGGCGCAGCGAAGGGCCAGGGGCCGAGCCCGACGCTGAGCACAACGGGGAAGCGGCCAGATGGCACTGGAGTCCTCCACAGGACCGCCCCGCGGCACGCCTATGTTGAGCGGTTACCGGGCGCTGGTCCGCACGCGGCCCGGCACAGTATCCCGCCCGGCGTCGCGGGCGGGCAACCGCGGCGCCACCCATCGGAGTGAGGTGCCGCGGCCGCGCTTCCGAGGAGCGCAGCCCGCGTGACAGCGGCCCGCCACGACGTGGCTATAATCCGCCCTGCCCGGGTTAGGTAGGAGGTGTGGCGATGCGGCTGGATGGAAAGGTAGCGCTGGTGACAGGTGGCAGCGGCGGGCTGGGGCAGCGGATCGTGCGGGCGCTGCACGCTCAGGGCTGCCAGGTGGCCGCGGTCTACCTGACCTCGCCCCAGGTGGCGGAGCCGCTGGCGGCGGAGCTATCGGCACGCGGGCCACGGGTGGTGGCGCTGCGAGCGGACGTGACGGACGAGGCCGAGATCGAGCGGCTGGTGGCGCGGGTGCTGGCGGAGTTCGGCCGGCTGGACATTCTGGTGAACGATGCCGCCTACAACCAGTTCATCCCGTTCGACGACCTGGCGGCGCTGGACGCGGCCACCTGGGACCGCATTCTCGACGCCAACCTGCGCGGGCCGTACCTGCTCTGCCGGGCGGCGGCGCCAGCGCTGAAAGCCTCGGGCAATGGCCGGATCGTCAACATCTCCTCCATCGCCGGACGGCGCGCCTCTGGCAGCAGCATCGCCTACGCCGTCTCCAAGGCCGGGCTGGACCACCTCACCCGCTGCCTGGCGGTCGCCCTCGCTCCCGAGGTGCTGGTGAACGGGGTGGCACCGGGGTTGATGGAAGGGACCCGCATGACCGCGAACCTGCGGCCCGAGTTCGCCGAGCAAGGACGCAGCGGGACGATCCTGCGCCGGCCGACGGGCAAGGACGACGTGGCGGACCAGGTGGTCACGCTCTGCCGCAGCGACAGTACCACCGGCCAGGTCGTGGTGGTGGACGCCGGCCGCGGGCTGCCGTAGGGCTGCGCCCTTGCTCCGGCGCGCTTGCCCCTCACGAGAAGAGGGCCGGCCGGCGGTGGGCGCCCGGCCGGCTAGCCGTGGGGGACCTCTTCCAGCCCCTCGACCCGCGGCAGCCGGACGATGTTCGGGTTGGTGAAGATATCGAACTCGTCCCGGCTGCGGGTGGAGAACTCGGAGACGATCGCCCCCTCAGGCCCGGCCTGGAACCAGTGGCGGCTCTCCGGGTACACCGTGTGCTGCTCGCCGGGACGCAGGACCACCTCATGCCAGGCAGTGAAGTACCGCTCCTGCCCCGGCGGCACGGTCGCCCGCGGGTTCGGGGTCGGCTCCCCATCGACGTACAGGTACACGCTGCCCCAGCGGCAGCGCAGCGTCTCCTCCTTGCCCGGCTCGCCGTGGACCGGCGGGTGCAGGTGCTCCGGGCAGATCTGGCCGGGGCGAAGCACGAGCTCCTTGGCGCAGACCCGCTCAGTGTTGACGTAGATCAGGAGCTGCAGCCCGATGCGCTCCAGGTCCCCCAGGCCGAAGTCGGCCACCTCGATCCGCTCCGCCTCAGCGGGCGTGATCGCGATCCCCGCCTGCTGGAACATCTCCCGCGCGTAGGCTTGCGCGGCGCGAAACGCCTCCTGGGTCAGCATTCTGGCCCTCCTGACCATCTATCTGGCCCGTCGAGCATAGCACAGCCGCTCGCGTCCCATAGGAGCAAGGAGCGTTCGCGCGAGACGGAGCGCATCCGCCGCGGCCGCGAGCGCGTATATCAGGCGCCACGACACGCTCGATACGGCATCTCGCGCTCCTTGAAACGGTATGCAGACCTGGAGGTCAAGCATGCGGCGCGTGCTCTGGCGAGCTATTCAGGCGGCCCTCGGCCTCGCTCTGGTAGGAAGCGCTGCGCTCGCGACCACCGCCGGCGCGGCGACCACTGGCGCCTGGAGTGTCGTCCCCAGCCCGAACGTTAGCAACGACCTGAACGAGCTCGATGCAGTGGCGGCGATCTCCGCGACCGATGTCTGGGCGGTCGGCTTCTTCCGGCCCGGAAGCATCTACCAGACGCTCACTGAACACTGGGATGGCGCAGCCTGGAAGGCGGTTCGCAGCCCGGACGTGGGCGCCAGCGACAACTTCCTCAGCGGGGTTGCCGCGGCCGCAAGCGACGACGTCTGGGCGGTCGGCCGCGCTTTCATTGGGTCGTCCAACCACACGCTGATCGAGCACTGGAACGGCAGCCGCTGGGCCGTCGTGCCGAGCCCGACCGCCGGCAGCGGCGACAACGTGCTCAACGCCGTCGCCGTCGTCAGCGCCAACGACGCCTGGGCGGTCGGCTACCGGCGCTCGCTCGGCGGCAGCTTCTCCACCCTGGCGCTGCACTGGGACGGGACGGCCTGGCGCGTGGTCCCGACCCCGGCTGGCGTCGGCCTCCTCAACGGGGTGGCTGCTGCGGCAAGCAACGACGTCTGGGCAGTCGGGAATAGGGGCGACGACGCAGGCACGCTGACCGAGCACTGGAATGGGTCCGCCTGGAGCATCGTCCCGAGCCCCAGCGGGACGGTCGGCGAGAGCTCCTTGCACGCAGTGGCTGTGGTGGCGAGCAGCGACGTGTGGGCGGTAGGAACACAGCGAGAGGGGATCCTGACGTTGACGGAGCACTGGGATGGAGCGGCGTGGAGGATCGTTCCCTCACCCAGTCCAATGCCGTCGGGCGATGTCCACGACACACTCAACGGCGTCGCGGCGCTGTCGGGCCGTGACGTCTGGGCCGTCGGCACAACAGCGCAGCTCGTGACGGATCAGACGCTCTCCGAGCAGTGGAATGGCAACGCCTGGAACGTCGTCGCCAGCCCAAATGTCGGGGTAGGGAGCAGGTTGAACGGCGTCGCCGCCGTCCCGGGCGGCACAGTCTGGGCGGTCGGGAGCGCCTCCAGGGCGGGCGGCTCCACGCACACACTCATCCTCCGGTTCATCGGCGGGTAGCCAGGGCCACTAGGCCGCGTGGGCCGGAGCGACCAGGGGCCCGGCGGGTACTCGGCCGCCGGGACCTCGACACCCGCCGCGGTCGCGCTTTCTGACCGTCCTGGCGCGGTCCGCCGCGGCCGCCAGTGCTCGGCAGGTGAGCGAACACCCTTCCCTCGCTCCCGCGACGCGAGCCTCACCGCGCTCAGCACGCCATTGTGCGCTGCCACCAGGCGCGCCGCGGCCGCCAGCGCTGGTGCTCCCCTCCTCGGTTAGTGACAGGATGGCCTGGCGAGCCAGGCCATGGCGGGAGCAAGCGAAGGCGGGTGCCGACAGGCGACTGATCGCTGCGAAAGGGCACCAGGCGGGAGAGAGGGGCGGTTGGTAGACTGGCGGGTGACGACGTCCGGATCCCGCGCCCCGAGGTAATGGGACCATGGGCGTCGGCTCCGCGGCCGGAGCGGGAAGCCGCGTGGCAGCGTAAGAGCACCGGAGGCCACCGCAGAGGCCGCCAGCCAGCGGCTGACGCGAGCGCGGAAAGGTGCCCCCAGGTGTCGTGCCATCGCTCACGCCGGGGCAGCGCCAGGGTGGCCAGCCGCTTCTGGTGTCGCGGCCTGGCAGCTCCGCGGCGATGGACGGAGCAGCAAACGGAGACGAGACAGGGGGAGACGGATGCGACTGGGGATGCAGCTCAGGTACACCCGCGGGCTCCGGGAGGCGGCCGACGAGGTCGCGGTGCTGGAGCGGGCCGGGCTGGACATCGTCTGGGTGCCCGAGGTCTACGGGATCGACGCCGCCACTCAGATGGGCTACCTGGCGGCCCGCACTGAGCGGGTCCAGATCGGTTCGGGGATTCTCCCGATCTACTCCCGCACCCCGGCGCTGCTGGCGCAGACGGCGGCGGGGGTGGACGAGCTGTCCGGCGGCCGGGCGATCCTGGGGCTGGGTGTCTCCGGGCCACAGGTGATCGAGGGCTGGCATGGGGTTCCCTACGACCGCCCGCTCCAGCGCACCCGCGAGGTGGTGGAGATCTGCCGCCTCATCTGGCGGCGCGAAACCCTGGTCTACCAGGGCGCCTGCTATACCCTGCCGCTGCCCCCGGAGCAGGGCAGTGGGCTGGGCAAGCCGCTCAAGTTGCTGACGCACCCGATCCGGAAGCGCATCCCCATCTATCTGGCGGCGACGGGGCCGAAGAACGTTGAGCTGGCGGCGGAGATCGCCGAGGGCTGGCTGCCGATCTTCTTCATCCCGGAGCAGGCGCCGGCGATCTGGGGCGAGGCGATCGCCCGGGGGCTGGCGCGGCGCGCGCCCGACCTCGGGCCGCTGGAGGTCGTGGCAGGGGGGCTGGTGGCGATCGGCGAAGGGCTGGAGCACGTCCGAGAGCAGGAGCGGCAGACGCTGGCGCTATACATCGGCGGAATGGGCGCCCGGGGGAAGAACTTCTACAACGACCTGGCGCGCCGCTACGGCTACGCCCGGGAGGCCGAGCGCATCCAGGACCTGTACCTGGCGGGCCACCGGCGCGAAGCAGCCGCGGCGGTGCCGGCGGCGCTGCTGGAGGCGACCACGCTCGTCGGGCCGCCCGGCTACGTCAGGGAGCGCATCGCCGCCTACAAGGCGGCCGGGGTGACGGTGCTCAACGTCACCCCCTACGGCCCCAACCCGGTGCGGACGATCGAGCAGCTCCGGAGGTGGGTAGACGACGCCTGAGCCCACCGGCGCCCGGCCGCGCTCCACGAGAGCGCCAGCCGCGCCAGCGGCGCCTCTCGGGGCACACCCGAGCCATGCGCTTACTGGGGCTGCAGCCGGATCGTCAGCGTCTGATACGCCCCGATGTCGAAGCGGACCGGGTTGGTGGGCAGCGGAGTTGGGCTGTCCCGCTGCTCGCTCAGCCCGTTCAGCTCCGCGCTGCGCACCTGGATCGGGGTGGCGAGCTGCACCCCGCGCGTCGCCTGCCCGGCGATCTCCTGCACCCGCAGGATGTAGTCATGACCGCTGACGTTGTCGAACTCCGCACCCTTGAGCGTCGTGACGATCACGTTCGGCTGGTCGGTCGCCAGCAGCCCAGCGCTCGGCCCCGGGAGCGCGCCGCTCGGCCGCGCCCGCAGGAAGCGCGCCAGCAGCTCGGTGGTGAAGCCGGCCCCGAAGTGGGTGGCGGCGACGGGGTCGAACCCGCCGCTGGACGAGGTGAGGGCATAGTGCGCGGTGTATCTCGAAGGCTCCCCCGGCTCGAGGGTAGGGAAGACGACCCAGCCATGATCGGTGGTGTACTGGTAGTCCTGCTTGGCGAAGGCGGTGGGGAAGAGGGTTGGGGCGCTGGGGTTGTTCTCGTTCCAGAAGCCCAGGGTCCCAAAGGCGCTCAGGTACGTCTCGCGGTTAGCCAGGCTGACGCCGAAGCCGTCGCCGCCCCGCACGTCGGTGACGGCGCGGCTGACGCGCGCCCCGTGGCTGGTCCCCGGAATCCAGTCGCGCTGGGGCACCAGGAAGCCGCTGGGCCCCTGGAACTCGCCGGCGAAGCCGGAGGCGACGTTGAACGGGAAGGTGTAGAAGTACCAGAGGGCGTCGTCGTCTCGCGATACCCGTGGCATGTGGGCGCGGTCGAGCGTATTGACGATGTCCAGGCGGGCGATGCCGGAGTAGAGCCAGAGCTCAGTGCTGATGAACGGTGTCCCGGCGCGGCTGATCGCCAGTCGAGTGCCGACCGGGCCGCTGTCCGTGGTAATGGTAACCGTGCCCGAAGCAACCTTCTGGGAGGTGCCATACACGAAGGCGCTCGCCTGCTTCGCGCTGATCAGCCCGTTGAAGGTGTAATCCGCGCCTGAGGCCACCAGCTCGCGGTTGGCCTGCTTGTCGAAGATGCTGGTGATCGCCCCTGTTCCCGGATCGACGCTGACGCGGTAGAACTCATTCTCGATACTGGCGCTGGAAGCCTGGCGGTTGCGGGCCGGGTGGCCGGCGGCGCGGGCGGGAGCGAGCCCGTACTCCTTGTAGCCGAACGCCGGCAGCGCGTCGGCGCGGAACAGCAGCGTCTGCCCATTATCGACAAGCTGTGTCGGCACGCTCGTTCCCGTCGCCAGATCTACCAGGGTTGGCGCGCCCGAGGCGCGCCAGCTCGACGGTAGGGTGGACGTAGGCACCCGCGCCAGGTCGGTCCGGGTCCAGGGCAGCGGATTGAGCACCAGGATGCAGTCCTGGTCGCGGCGGATGCCGTTGGCGAGGCTGGCGGCGCTTTTGGCGAGGAGCTGAGTGGCCAGGCTGCTGGTCTGCGAGGCGAGCTGGACGAACCAGACATCGCTGTCCTGCACCTGCTGCTGCGTCATCACCCCCGAAGCGCCAGCGCCGTTGTGGTCGTGGAACTGCAGCGCACCGCGATACGCAAGGTCAAACGCGTCAGCCGGGTAGGGGGCGTTGGACGTTCCGAGCAGGCGGCTCAAGCTGGTCAGCGTTTCCGCGGCGGGCGCGGAGCTCGTTGCCGCCCGCACCAGGCCGGTCGTGATCGGGGTGTGGGCGTCGTTGGTCTCCCAGCGGCCGGACCAGTCGCCGGAGTAGCGGGTAAAGCCGTTGCCGTACACCGCGCGGACGTGGTCGAAGAACTGGCTCGGGGTCGCGACGATCATCTGCGGGGAGGCGTGCTCCTGGTTCCACTGGTTGACGTTGCTCAGCGCCCCGAGCTCCAGGTCCGGGCTCGAGTTGTCGAAGCCATCCATGACGATGATCGAGTCGTAGGCGTAGCCATTGCTCTCGTAGAAGTCGATCATGCTCTGGGTGGCGGCTTCCATCTGTGGATAGGGGGATGAGAGCTTGTAGTCGGCCAGCCCCTCGGCGTAGCTCTTACGGCTGATCCAGGTGAGCACCTCGCTGCCGTCCACCCCCTGCCAGGTGAAGAGGGAGTCCTTGACCGGGATATCCGGCTCGCCGCCGAAGACGGTATTGATGCCGGCGACGAGATTGGTAACGCCGTTGGCGGCGAGGATCTGGGGCAGGGCCCAGGATGAGCCGGGCACGTCGTCGACGAACGCAGTGTGCGGGGTGACGCCCAGCGCGCTGCCGGCGCGGCGGGCCGGGTAGAGGAAGCGGTTCGCCTCCTCAGCACCCCATTCTCCCTCGTGGGAATTGACGTACCCAGCCGCCAGCTCGATCTTCCCGGCCGCTAGCTGGGCCTCCAGCCGGCGATACGCGGAAGGGTCGGTCGTGCGCGCCGCCCACTGGTCGTATTGCCAGACGTTCTCAATCGTCCAGTGGTAGCTGGGGTACTGCTCGGCGAAGCGAATCGCCTGGTCCAGGTACTGCTTTTCCTGCCGCTCTAGCTCCGGGGGCGAGGTGGTAAAGCCGACGTCCAGGTGAGACAGCGGGATGACGTACAGATACTTGATCGCGCCGGTCGCGGCGCGCGGCATCGCCCGCACGGACGTGGGTAGCAGCAGCGCCAGCAGCAGCACCAGGGACACGAGACGCCGCATCAAGGAGCCTCCCCCCTTCCTGCCACCCGCCTGGGCCACCGCGGGCGGCGGCCTATTCTGAGCCGGCTCAGCTCGCTTTGCAACTCTGTGGTGGGCGGGGAGCGAGCTAGGCGCGGGACAGCGTCCGACGCAGGTTGAGGGTGGTGAAGAGGAACAGCACCCCACCGATGGCGGCGAGCGCCAGGATCTCCCAGCCGGCGTAGGTTCCGCCGCGCAGCATGAAGTCCTGGAGCAGCCGAATGCCATGGGTAACCGGGAGCAGGTAGGCGGCCCACTGCATCGGCAGGAAGAACTCGTCCAGCGGGAGTACGAAGCCGCTGAAGAACACCGAGGCGAGCAGGACCAGCATCGCGAACTGCACCGCCTGGCGTTCGGAATTCGCCGCGACGGAGATGAACAGGCCCAGGCCGAGCGAGGCGAAGGTGAGCAGCGCGATGATGCCGGCGAACCAGAATGGGTCGCCCAGCAGCGGCACTCGGAGCACCCCGAGCAGCAGGCCGGTGATCGCGGCGGCAATGACCAGGCTGAGGAAGCCGTAGGCGAGGTATTTGCCGATCAGGATCTCCAGGGTGCGCACCGGCGCGATGCGGAAGATGTCGATCGCCCCGCTCAGTCGCTCGCGGACCATTGAGAGTGCGGTCAGGGTGATGCCCATATGCTGCAGCACCAGGGCCAGCACCGCCGGGGCAAAATACGTCACCACGGTCGGGTTAGACTGAGCCCAGTTCTTCAGCTCGGCCCGGGTCGGCGCGGCCACAACGTCGGGCGGGAGCTGGGTCACCTCAGTCGAGCCGGTCTGCTGGACGACGTACTGCTCGCCGCTCTGTACCACTTGCTGGATGAGCGCCCGATTCAGCTCCTGTACCTGGCGATAGGCAACAAAGCGGGTGTAATTGTCGCGCACCGGGTCGATCTGGTTGTACTCGACGCCGATCACCGACTGCTTGCCGGCCTTGAACTGCTCTGCGACGTCGGGTGGAGCGACCACTAGCAGGTCGATCTGCTGGCGCTGGAGCTCGGCGCGGCCGGCCTCCAGATTGTCGGTGACCCCGATCACGTGGACGGCCGGCCCGCCGAGCTGCTGGTAGAGGTTCACGTCGCGCGGGAGGTTGGCGCCGGGCGGGATCACGACCAGCGTCTCCAGCGGGCGACGCTGCCCGCTGTAGCCGACGCCGAACAGCGCCATGATGACGAACGGTCCGAGCACCAGGCTCAGCAGGATGCTCGGCCGGCGCATGACCTCGATCACCTCTTTGAAGAGGAAGGAGGTGACGCGGGTGAAGCTCTTAGCGATACCCAGGCCGAGAGCCGTGAACGCCTGCCCAATCGCTCGGAACACCGTTCCTCTCCACCGTGCCCTCGGCCGGCTCTTCCACCGTGGCCATGAGCCGAGCGAACACTTCGTCGAACGAGGGGCGGTACTCGCGGCTGGAGGCGACCTGGCCACCCTGCGCGGCGATCGCCGCGAGCACCCGCGGGGTTGCCTCGCCAGCGTCGTCCGCCACCACGAGCAGGCTCCGGGGACCGTGCTGCTGCACGCTCTTGATCCCCTCCAGCCCCTGCACGATCGAGCCATCAACGATGTTGCGCGTCTCGATCTCGATCACGTCGCCGCCGAGCGCCTGGTGGCGCAGCTCCTCCGGCGGCGCCAGCGCGATCAGTTCGCCCTGCCGTAGCACCGCCACGTTGTCGCAGTACTCCGCCTCGCCCACGTACTGCGTGGTGACGAACAGCGTCCGCCCGGCATCACGCAGCCGGCGGAACTCGTCCCAGATCGTCTGGCGCAGCACCGGGTCGATGCCAGCGGTTGGCTCATCCACGAACAGCAGCGCTGGCTCGTGCACCAGCGCGCAAGCGAGCTCGAGCCGACGCTGCATCCCGCCCGACAGGTGGCTGGCCCAGCGGCCACGCGCATCCCAGAGGCCGACGAGCTGTAGCACCTCTTTGACCCGCCGGCGCCGGCGCCGCCAGAGCATCCCGAACAGCGAGGCGACGAACGTCACGTTCTCCTCGGCGGTCAGTTCCGGGTACAGGACGAAGTGCTGCGGCATGTAGCCGATCTGCTCCCGGGTCCGTGCCCGGAACCGTCGAGGGTTCTCGTCCAGCACGCGGATCGTCCCCTCGGTCGGCTCGACCATGCCGGTGAGCATGCGAATGATCGTCGTCTTGCCCGATCCACTCGGGCCGATCAGCCCGAGGATGGTCCCCGGCGCGACCTGAAGCGAGACGTCGCGCACGGCGACCACGTCCCCGAACATGCGGGTAACGTGCTGCATGACGACAGGCATGGACATCTGGGACATAGCACCGCGCTTGTAACGCACGAACCGTGCCCATCTGGCAGCGCTTGGGGGTTTCCGATCCGTGGCGGCTCACTCAGGCGCGCTTGCCGCGCAAGCTTGGCGAACAACCCCGCGCTGGAGCGGCCGCGAAGTAGCCGGCGAGTGGCCCGATGTCCTACCCTATCCCCGCCGATGTGGCGCCAGCGGCTTCGGTTCACCGCGGCAGGGTGGCAGGGCAACGACTAGGCGGCAGTCACGTCGGCCGAGCGGGTATGAGCGAGCTTTCCCCCACGGCTCCCCCCACCGCCTGGCCCGGGCTCACCCCGGCGCCGCTGGCGGTTGCCCGTCTGCGCGCCTTCGCGCAGACGCGGGCGGGCGAGGCCTGCCTACTCGGGGGGCTGGTTGGACTGGCGCTGCTGCTGCGCGTGCCGTACGCGCAACTCGATCCCTGGATCACCGATGAGTGGCGGGAAGCAGCGCGGGGGCTCTCGATCGCTCAGGGGCGCGGACTGCCGCTGACCAATTACGACGCCTACATCGGCGCCCTCTGGAACTACCTGCTCGCCCTCGCCTACCTGGCGTTCGGCCCGGACTTTCGAGTACCACGCTGGACAGCCCTGGCGCTAGGGACGCTCACCATCGTGCCAACATATCTGCTTGGCCGGGAGCTGGGCGGGCGTCGCGCCGGGCTGCTCGCCGGGCTGTTCATGGCCACCTGCGCCATCCACATCCTGGTCAACAGCCACATCGCCTGGTCGAACTGCACCACGCCGCTGTTCACCACCAGCGGCTTCTGGCTGCTGGTCAGCGCGGCGCGGCGGCGAAGCGCCCGCTGGCTGGCGCTGTCGGGCCTGGCGTTCGGACTCGGCTTCCAGACGCATCCGAGCGCGGTGGCGGTGCTGCCGGGCGCCCTGGCGTTCCTGCTCTGGCGGGGACGGGCGCTGCTGCGGCCAGGCTGGCTCGCAGCGGCGGCGCTGCTGTTCCTGGTCGGCTGCGGCAACTACGTCGCCTTCGCGGCGCTAAACCCGGACGAGTACCTCGGCGCAATCCATCTGGAACAGGCGACGAACGACCGCCCCTGCCCCCTGCCGCCATTGGAGTGCTACACCCACAATGTGCTCCAGGCCGGCTTCATGCTCGCCCGGCTGCCGACGGGGACGGGGATTCAGCTCGAAGAGCTGAGCGAGCTGGAGCGGCTACCGCTGCTCTGGCTGTACGCAGTGGTGCTCGGCGGCGGGGCGGTGATCGCCGCCCGGCGCGGCGCCCCGCTGGGCTTGTGCGTGCTCGTCCCCGGCGCGTTGATGCTGGCGGTGTTCCAGCCGGCTTCGTACCGCCCGGTGCCCGAGGGGCGCTACGCGATGCCGCTGCTGCCGCCGCTGTTCGCCAGCCTGGCGTGTGTCCTGGCGCAGCCGCCGCGCTGGCTGCGCGCGCCGCTTCCAGCGCTGCTCACCCTCCTGCTGCTCGCCCTCCCGCTCTGGGGGCTCTGGAGCCGCTATGAGACGACGGCGCAGCGGCGCGCGGTCTACGGGGCGATCCTGAACGAGATGCTGGTAATTCAGCAGCAGGTGCCAGAGCGCGGCAAGGTGATCGTGGACTTTCAGGTGCGCCCGCTGGTGGACGAGCTGGGCTGGCACAATCGCTTGCCCGGTGTGCTCGTCCAAGCCGGCTTCGACGCACGCTTTGACAAGGTGGTCCACGCGAAGCGGAAGCCCGGGCGCGGCACGATCCTCCTGCTCACCTGCAAGGGCTACGCCAATGAGCGTCGCCTCCTGAAGCTTACCCCGCTCAGCGATGCGCCGGCCGACGCCTGCCACGTCGTGCGCGCCGTGATGGTGCAATAAGGCGCGCACTGCCGGGGTGAAGAGCTGGCAGCCCCGCGGCGGGCAGATCGCCGCTCAGAAAAGGCGCAGCGCGTGGCGGAGCGCGCTGGCAGCCAGCCCCCGCCCCTCCGCCTGGCTGGCCTCGATCTCCGCCCAGGTCTGCACAAAGAGATCCACCGGCACCGGACTGCTCATGAAGGCCGCCAGGCAGCAGTCATACACTTGCCGCCGATCGACCTCCTCGCCGACGACGACGAGCAGATCGGCGTCGCTGCGCGGGGTGGGCGTCCCGTGCGCGAAGGAGCCAAACAGCAGGATCGCCTGGACGCCCGGACACCGCGCTCCGGCCTGGGCGGCTGCCTGGCGCAGCTCGGCCAGCACCGCGTCACGGTTGACGAACCGACTGGCGGCATAGGTCGTAAATGGCGGCTGCATCGACAATGGCCTGCTGGGCCTCCTGCGCTGTGTAATAGTCCCTGGGCGCTCCCGCAGGAAAGCTGTTGGGATAGCGCGTGGGAAGGTAGTGTTTGTCAAGGCGCCTGGCTGCGTCGAGCAGGTCAGTGGCTACTGTCTGCCGTTGAGCGAGGTCAGCGAGCAGGCGAGTGACGCTGTGTCCCCAGCCCTCGCCGCCCAACGCCAGGAGGGCAGCCTTCACCGCTTTCTCCGCCGCCTGTTGAGCGGCGAAGCACGCCCACTCGTAGTCACCGGCGTCCCGCGAGTGGCGTGCGTGCTGAAGGTCGCGCTCGGCCTGCGCCAGCCAGTCTCCGGCTCGGTTTGCCACGTCTGCTGCTCACCCAGGGTACGGGGTCGCGGCTTCTGGAGTGTACGCCAGGTGCAGCCTGCCCCACACAGCATGCCCGACGCCGCCTTGGAAGAGCTTGCTGTCCTTCCAGCCCTGGCTTAGCATAGGCCAGAGGTGGGATGGGGCTGGCCGCTGGCTGAGGCGCCTTGAGGGCTCTGGCTCAGCCTCGCGGCGGGGTTGGGACACTCGACCGTCGATTCTGCTGATGCTCGTCCCTGTCGGCCGGGAGCGCGAGCGCGCAGCATGAAGTACACCGCAACGCGGTGTCGGCAAGGAGGCAACTATGACCGTGCTTGAACAGCCCCGAGTAGACCCGGTGGATCCGACGGTCGATCCCGCCGTGGAGCTGGAGCGTACGATCATGCACGATCCGTTGCTGCGGCACGCGGTGGCGGTCATCGCGGAATCGCTCGGCGGCTCCAACCGCGAGGCGCGCGCGCTGGACCTGGTAGAGCGCCTGTTTGGCGCCGCAGCGCACCTTCCCAGCAGGGTGGCGCCGCCACGGCCTGGGCAGCCGTCCCTGCTGCTGGACGAGCCCCGCCGGGGCGAGCCCGACGCTGTACCCTCGCGTCCGACCACACCCCGGGCGACGGAGCAGGACATCCCCTGGTGGGACTGGGGCTGAGGAGAGGTCCCGGCCCTTCCGTGCGGCACGGAGCGCGCCATCGCACCGGCGCGCCGTGGCGGTTGGCCCCGGATGTCGGGTTCCAGGCATCGCGCAGGCGCTACACTACGGAGGCTGTCGCGGGAGTGGAGCGCCTCTGGTGTGGACTGGAGCGATGATCGATCTTCGCAGTGATACGGTGACCCAGCCGACGCCCTCCATGCGCCGGGCAATGCTCGAGGTGGAGGTTGGTGATGACGTGTACGGCGAGGATCCTACGGTCAACGCGCTGGAAGCGCGCGCCGCGGCGCTGACCGGTAAGGAGGCCGGGCTTCTCGTCACCAGCGGCACGCAGGGCAACCTGGTGGCGCTGCTCACCCATGCCCCCCACGGCACCGAGGTGATCCTGGGCGAGCTCTCCCACATCGCCTGGTGGGAGGTGAACGGCATGGCGACGCTCGGCGGGCTGATGCCCCGCCTGGTGCCCGACGTCGACGGCGCGCCCCGTCCTGAGGACGTCGAGCGGGCGATCCGGCCGCGCAACATCCACGCCGGGCGGACGGCACTGATCTGCCTGGAGAACACGCACGCGGACCGTGGTGGGCGGCCTGTGCCGCCCGAGCGCATCGCCGCGGTGGCTGAGGTCGCCCAGCGCCAGGGGCTGCCGGTGCATCTGGACGGGGCGCGGGTGTTCAACGCCGCGGTCGCCCTCGGGGTGGATGTCCGCGCGATCACCCAGCACGTGGATTCGGTGACCTTCTGCCTGTCCAAGGGGCTGTCCGCCCCGGTCGGCTCGGTGCTGTGCGGCAGCCAGGCGTTCATCGAGCGGGCGCGGGGGATCCGCAAGATGCTGGGGGCGGGGATGCGCCAGGCCGGCTGGATCGCCGCCGCCGGTATCGTCGCGTTGAACGAGAATGTCGAACGGCTAGCCGAGGATCACGCCAACGCCCGGCTGCTCGGCGCGCTGCTGCGGGAGCTGCCAGGGCTGCGCCTGGAGCCGGAGACGGTATACACCAACATGGTGTTCGTGGACGTCACTGGCACGGGCCTCACTCCCGCCGAGGTCGGGGCGCGACTGGCCGAGGATGGGATCCGGGTGGATGTCTTCGACGATCGTCGGCTGCGGCTGGTGACGCACCTGGGCATTACCCGGGAGGACGTGGAGCGCACCGCTGCCGCGCTGGCGCGGCTCGTCCGGACGGCACGCGCCTGAGCGGAGCCCGGTCGGCACTGCCGTCCGCAGCGCGGCCATGCGGGCGGGATCTCCAGACGCGGGCGGCTACAATGGCCGAAGACGCCTCCGTCGCGTCTCAGACCACTTACTGGAAACCGTATATGGACGAGAGCACTGTTCGGAGCCTCGCGCGCTGGCTGGGCATCGGCAGCATCGTCTTCGGGGTTGTGCCGGCGCTGGCGCCGCGCTGGTCCACTCGATTGTTTGCACTCCCCCTCGCCCCCGAGCCGGCCGGCGCGGCGGTCGCGCGGTCGGTTGGCGTGCGCGACGCGGTGATCGGCATGGGCCTCTGGTCGGCCGCGGCGCATGGCGGCAACTTCGCACCCTGGCTGCTCGCCCGCGCCCTGTGCGACACCGGCGACGCGATCGCCCTGGGGCTGGCCATTCGCGCCGGCGCCCGCGATCCCCGCCTGGTCGCTCTGGCCGGAATCGCCGCCGGCGCCGCGATCGGCGGCTGGCTGCTGCACCACCAGGCGCGAGTCCGCCCGGCGCTCGCCTGATCGAGCGCGGTGGCCGCCGCCGCCAGGGGCGGCTACCCTTGTGGCTCGGCGCCACCCGTTGGCAGCCAGGGAAGGACAGCATGCGGATTACGAACGTTCGCCTGACGCAGCTTACCGGCTATCTCAGCCATGAGGGGCCATTCTGGGAGGAGCGGCTCGCCCGCCCGATCGACATCTATCCCGAGCATCACGCCGAGCCGCCCGACTGGACGCCCACTGAGCCAGACGGGCGCCTGCGCATCATCTCTGCCTTCGTCGAGGTGGAGACCGACGAAGGGGTCACCGGGCTGGGCGGGCCGCTCAGCCTCGAGCAGGCGGCGGTGATCGGGCGGGAGTTCCGGCCACTCGTCATCGGCGAGGACCCGCGCGCCAACGAGCGCATCTGGGACAAGCTCTATCGCTTTGCGGTGCACGGCCGCAAAGGCGTTGTGATGCAGGCGCTCAGCGGCCTGGATTGCGCGCTGTGGGATCTCAAGGGGCGCTGGGCCGGAGCGCCAGTCTACCGCCTGCTCGGTGGCCCCACGCGGACCACCCTGCCGGTGTACGCCAGCGCGCTCGGCTACTCCATCGATCCAGAGCGTGTCCGCCAGCGGGCGCGGGAGCTGGCCAGCCAGGGCTTTCGGGCACAGAAGTGGTTCTTCCGCCATGGCCCGGGGCAGGGCCGGGCCGGGATGGAGGCGAATCTGGCGATGGCGCGCGCCGCCCGCGAAGCGATGGGGCCGGACGCCGAGCTGATGCTGGATTGCTGGATGAGCTGGGATATCCCCTACACCCTTCGCATGGCCGCGCGGCTAGAGGAGCTGGAACCGCGCTGGATCGAGGAGCCGGTGCTGCCCGACCTGATCGAAGGCTGCGCCGAGATTCGCCGAGCGATCCGCATCCCGGTTGCCACCGGGGAGCACGAGTACACCCGCTGGGGGATCAAGCTGCTGCTGGACGCCCAGGCGGCCGATGTGATCCAGGCAGACACCTACTGGGCCGGCGGGATCACCGAGATGCTGAAGATCGTCGCGCTCTGCAGCGCCTACGCCCGCCCGGTCATCGCCCATGGTCACTCGGTGCCGGCTAACGCACAGCTCACCGCGGCGATGCCGGCCGCGGCGATGCCGCTGGTGGAGTATCTGGTGAAGTGGAACGTGATCAACCAGTTCTTCTTCGCGAACCCGCTGCTCCCGCGCGACGGGGTGATTACGTTGACCGACGCCCCGGGCCTGGGGGTCGAGTTGGACGAGGCGAAGATCGCCGAACGCCGCGAACTGCGCTTCGAGTAGGCCCGCCCGCGTGGGCGCCCTGGAGCCTCGACACGCAGCCGCTGGCCTATGGCCGCTCCACCGGCGCGAGCTGCACGTCCAGCACTGCCGCCTGCCCGCTCCGCACCGCGCGGCGGGCGCGCTCCAGCGCGGGCAGTAGCTCGTCCGGCCGGTTCACCCGCTCGGCGTGCGCCCCGGAAGCAGCGGCGACCGCGGCCAGGTCGGAGGCGGGGGCGAAGCCCGCCAGGTAGCGGTCGGCGCGCAGCGCGTAGCCCTCGGGGTACTGCAGCCGGGTGACCTGCTTCACCGCGCCCCAGCCCTGGTTGTTGTAGATGACCGTCAGGAAGGGGGCGTGGTAGCGCCGCGCCGCCCAGAAGGCGGCAGTGGGGCAGCCGAAGACGAACGAGCCGTCGCCGACCAGCGCCACAATGTCGCGTCCCTGAGCCGCCAGCGCCATCCCCAGCGCGGCGCCCAGACCGTAGCCCAGCCCCGCTCCGCCACTGGCAAAGAACGTCCCCGGCCGGGTGCGCTCGATCTGGTTGAGCACCGCCAGGCGGTTGCTCACCGCCTCCTCCACCACGATCGAGTCGGGCGCCAGCGTTTCGCCGACGACGCGGGACAGCCACTCCGGGGTGATGGCATCGCCGGCGGGCTGGGGCGGCATGGCTCGCTGGTGGCGGGCCGGCTCGAGTCGCTCCTGAGCCGACTGGCGCCGCGCGGCCCTGGCCGCCTGGTCTCCCGGCGCGGCCTCCAGCGCCATGGCCAGGGCGGCCAGCGTGGCGGCCGGGTCGGCGCACACCGCCAGATCGACCGGGTAGTCCCAGAGCCCGATCTCCGCCTTGGTGGGGTCAGAATCGATCTGGAGTACCGTAGCACCGGCGCGGGGCTGCGCCCGCGCCTGGAGCCAGGGGACTTCGACGGCGACCAGCAGCAGGAGGTCGGCGTCGCCCACGTAGGGCTCGCTCACGTGGTCCAGGTGCAGCGGATGGGTGGTGGGGAAGCTCATGACACCCGCGTAGCTCTGGACCACCGGAGCGTCGAGCGCTTCGGCGAGGCGGACCAGCTCATCCACCGCGCGCGGCTGCCGGCCCGCGTCGCCGGTGACGATCAGCGGCCGGCGCGAGGCGGCAAGCGTGCGAGCGAGGCGCTCGAGCAGTGCAGGCTCGGGGACGCCGAGCGGGGCGGGGGCAGCGCGCGGCGGCTCCGCCCGCGCTGGAGCCGGCTCCTCCAGCACCTCGCGCGCGGCCATAAGGTAAACCGGCCCCCGCGGGGCGCTGAGAGCGATGCGGAAGGCGCGGTCCACCACGCGCTCCAGGTTCGCCGCGGTGCGCAGCTCGTAATTCCACTTCACGTACTGGCGCAGGATGCCCGGCTGGTCGCGCGCGTCCTGGTAGGTCTGGATCCAGTGGTCGCGGCTGCCCCGCAGCTCGCCCGCCGCCGTCCAGGGCGCTGCGCCGGCGAAGATGAGCACCGGGACACGGGCGCGCGCGGCGTTGTGGACTGCGCCACCCAGGTTCTGCGTCCCCACGTCTACGTGGACGAACACCACCTGCGGCTGCCCGGTGAGCTGCGCCGCGCCGTGGGCCGCGCTGAGCGCCACGTTCTCGTGCTGCGCCAGCACCACGGCCGGCGCTGGCTGTCCGAGCGCCGCCCGACGGGCAAAGACCTCCACCAGCGCCGGATAATCGGTCCCAATGTTCGCGAACACGCGCTCGACGCCAGGGCCAGCAGCGCGTCGACAAGCGCCTCCGCGCCGTTGCGTTGCGCCTCCATGCTACGCCTCCCGGTGGATTGCTCCCCCGGATGGTAGCGCGTCCCCGCCGTGGGCGTCGGGCTCGGGCGGCCTGAGCAGTGGCACGGCTCGTGCGCTGAGACCGGGTACGCCTCAATGGCGGAGAAGGAGTAGATATGGCGAATCCAGAGCGAGAGCAGCTTCGCGGCAAGGGCGAAGAGATCGCCGGCAAGGCCCGCCAGGCCTGGGGCGACGTGACCGACAGCGAAGAAGAGCGGGCCAAGGGGCAGGCGGAGGAGGCCAAGGGCAAGGCGCGGCAGGAGATCGGCGCGGCCCGAGAGAAGATCGCGGATACCGCCGAGGACATCAAGAACGCCGTGACCGGCGACTAGCGCCAGCAACGGCGAGACAGCACAACGCCCGGGGATAACCCATCCCCGGGCGTTGTCGCGTGGGCAACGCGAAGCTAGATGCTCTGAGCAGCGCGCGGGCGACGGTAGTAGGCGCGGATCTGGTCGCCCACCGCGCGAATGTTGTCCGTGCCGGCGGCGCGAAGCGCCTCGACCACCACGTTCAGCGGCGGGAGGGCGCCCGTTTCAATGGACAGCTCATCTAGGAACTGGATCAGCGCTTGCTCGTCCACCGGCTCGGTGCGGACCTCGGACAGCGCAATGCGAACGAGCTCACGCAGCTCGGTGTCCCGCTTGCGCTGCTCGGCGCGCTGCTGCAGCAGCGCCGACCGCCCGACGTCGCGCGGCGCGGGGCCACCCGCCGGCTGGGGTCGGCTGCTCGGCGGCGTGCCCACGACGGGCAGAGGGCCCGCCGGCGCGCCACGCGGCCGCTGTCGGCGCTCCCGTCCCCCTCCCCCGCGCTCCTCACGCTCATGGCGCTCGATGGGCCGAGCCGGGCCGTTGCGGGGCGGCGCACCGGCGCCACCGAGTGCCTTTCCGGACGGTGGCCGGGCCGCCGGCCCCTTCACTCGCGGTCGCCGCGCCGCGCGACCACGGTGCTCGAGCTCCGGCGCCTGCGCTTCGTACACCACGGCCGGGTGCTCCTCCTCGGCCGGCATGTCGCTGGGCGCCAGGCCCCGCTCGCGGAGGACTTCCAGTTGTTCTAGCAGCGCTTCTTTCAGCGATTTGCCCACGCCTGCTCCTTCTGCACACCATATGCCGCCGCAAGGGACGCAGCGGCCCGATGTGCCGGGTGCGGAATTCGCTCGTTCGTTCCCGCGCCACGCTGGACCGGGGGAGCCGCGGGCGCTGATGCAAAGCTACGCGGACCCTTACCTACGGGTCTGGCCCGCACGCGAGTGTCTGAGTGGAAGGCCTGGCGGGCACATACATCTGCCAGGCAGCAGTTCCAACACCCTGCCGCGCAGTATAGCCGACCGCTCATCTATGCGCCAATCGATACTGCACGCGAGCGGGTACATCTGCCATGTCATACATACATAGCACGCCGCGGCGAGCGGGCGCGATAATTTTCTGTCTGGAGCCATCCATGCCGCAACCGACGCTGCCCACTGAGCTCCTCGCTGCGCTGGCCGCGGTCGCCACAGCCAGCGCGGCCGCCCAGGACCCACTGGACGCCCTCCGCGTCGCGCTCGCGCAGCTCGTCGAGCGGCTCGGCGTTGCTGGCGCCCGGCTGCTTGAGCCGGATGGGCAGGGGGGCACGCGCGAGGTGGCTTGGCACGGGGCGTCGTTCCCCCTTGCGCAGTCGGAGCCGCCCGCCGCGCCGGGCCTGGTCGCCTACCCGCTGCGACTCGCCGCGCTGGAGGTGGGCTGTTTCGAGCTGCTCTCGCCTCCTGCCTGGCTGCTGGAAGGCGAGCCCGCGCCACTGGCGCTGCTGGCCGCTCAGGTGGCCCCGCTGCTGGCGTTGCGGGCTGAGTCCGCCACTCGGGCACGCGAGGCGGCTCGGGTGCAGTCGCTGCTGGAGGCGGGGCGCGCCACGGTCTCCAGCCTGGCGCTCAAAGAAGTGCTGAGCCGGGCCATGCAGGCGGTACGGGATCTGTTTGAGGCCTCGGGGGTAGCGATCTGGCGGCTGGACGAGGGCGGGGTCATCCGCCGTTTCGGCTCGCTCGGCTTGCACGAGGAATACGTCAAGGCCGTGATGAGCTTGCCCCCGGGCGAAGGGGTGCTCGGGCTGGCGCTACGCCAGGGGCGGCCGATCGTGGTCCAGGATCTGGCGCGTGACCGCCGGGTACGGATGCGGGCACAGCTCGAGCGCGAAGGGTTCCGCTCGCTGGTGAGTGTCCCGCTCCTGTGTCGGGGCCGGGCGATCGGGGCGCTGTCGGTGTACTACCGCGCCCCGCGGAGCTTCACGTCCGCCGACGAGGAGTCGCTGGCCGGGCTGGCCAACCAGGTGGCGGCGGCGATCGACAACGCTCTGTTGCACGCAACCACCGAGCGGGCGCTGGCGGAGGCCTCCGCGCAGCGGGAGCTGCTGGAGTCGGTCGTCCGACACGCGCAGGACGGTATTCTCGCGCTCGACCGTGGCGGGCGGATCGTGCTGTTCAGCCCGGGCTGCGAGCGGCTGACCGGGTGGCCGGCCGAGGCGGCGCTGGGACGACCGTTGGAAGATATTCTGAACTGCGGTTGCTGCACCCCCAGCCCGCTGGTAGTGCCAGCCGGCTACGCCGAAGCGCACGTGCGCACGGCCACCGGAGAGCTGCGCTGGCTGGGAGTGAGCACCGCGCGCATCTCCAGTCGGCGGCCACGCACTGCGCGGACGGTGGCGGTGCTGCGGGACGTCACCGAGGCTCACCAGCTCGACGAGCTGAAAACGGCGATCCTCTCCACCGCCTCGCACGAGCTGCGCACACCGCTGACCGGCATTCGGGCGTTGTCGGAGCTGCTCGCCGAGCATGAGCACGCCTCGCCCGACGCCCGACAGATGGCGGTGACGATCAACCGCGAGTCTGAGCGGCTCACCCGCTTGGTGGAGAACATCATGGATGTGGCCCGCATCCAGGCCGGCCGGATGCCCTGCGTGCCCCGGCCAGTGATGCTGGCGCCGCTGCTGCACGACGCCCGCACTGTGCTGGAGGGCGCCCGCCGGGGGCAGAGCCTCGACGTCTGCGTCGCCGGGGACCTCCCGGTGGTCTGGGCGGACCCCGACCGGCTGCGCCAGGTGCTGGACAACCTGGTCGACAATGCCGCCAAGTACAGTCCAGCGGGGAGCCGGGTGACGCTGCGCGCCGAACGGCTCGCCGACGCCCCGTTCTCCGGGCCAGAGGGGGGGCACGGGGAGCGCGGCGAGATGGTGCTGGTGAGCGTTCTGGACCAGGGGCCGGGCATTCCACCCAGCCAGCTCGAGCGGGTGTTCGAGCGGTTTCACCGCCTTAGCGACACGCCTGGCGGCAGTGGGCTGGGGCTGTACCTCTGTCGCGGCCTGGTAGAGCTGATGGGCGGCCGCCTCTGGGCCGAGTCGCCCCCGGGCGGTGGCGCCTGCTTCCGCTTCACCCTGCCGGCCGCGCCGCGCCCGGCCACCAAGGCGGCGCTGGTGGGGGCGCGATGACGGAGACACCTGCCACTCGGGTGCTGGTTGTGGAAGACGATCCGGCGGTCCGGCTGAGCCTGCGGCTGATGTGCCAGCGCGAGGGGTTCGCGGTGGCTGAGGCGGCCAGTGGCCTGCGGGCGCTGATGCTCTTCGACGAGGCGCGGCCAGACCTGGTGCTGCTGGATCTGATGCTGCCGGGGATGAACGGGCTGGAGGTGTGCCGTGAGATCCGTCGGCAGGATCCAGCCCAGCCGGTGATCATCCTGACCGCGCGCGGCGACGAGGCGGATAAGGTGGCCGGGCTGGAGCTTGGGGCCGACGACTATGTCACCAAGCCGTTTAGCCCGCGCGAACTGCTGGCCCGCATGCGGGCGGTGCTGCGCCGGGCCAGCCGGGAGATGGCCGCCCGGGCGTCCACGCTCGAGATCGACGGCCTGCGGCTCGATCTCGCGGCGCGCACCGTGAGCCGCGACGGCGAGGCCATCTCACTGACCCGAACCGAGTTCGACCTGCTCGCCACGCTAGTCCAGCAGCCCGGCCGGACCTTCTCCCGCGACGAGCTGGTGGCGCGGGTGTGGGGGTACGACGGCGAGGGTGATACCCGCCTGCTGGACAGCCACATCGGCCACCTGCGCGCGAAGGTGGAGCCCGACCCCAGCCGTCCGCGCTATGTGCTCACCGTGCGCGGTGTCGGCTACCGGCTGCGAGCGCCCGGCGAGCCGCTCGGCTGAGCGGCCGCCTTGCCCCGAGCCAGGCCGTACACCCCGCTGGCGACCAGCCGCGCCGCCTCCGGCGGGACGAGATCTTCCCAGCGCTCGCCGCGCGCCACCCGCTCGCGCACCAGCGTGGAGGAGACGCCCTGGGCGAGCCGCGCCTCGGCCGGGCTCAGCCGGAGCGGCGCGACCGCCGGCGCGTAACGGCACTGCTCGGGCCGGCGCATGAACTGCTCCACCTCCGCCGCGTCGTGCCCGCCGCGGGCGGCGACCAGCAGCCGTGCGGTACGGAAGAGCTGCTCCAGTGCCGCGTCCCGGTCGGCGTAGTAGCGGGGATCGAACACTTGGGGCAGCTTGTCGAAGCCGATCACGAAGCGGGGAGCGCGGATGCCAAGCCGCTCCAGCGCCTGCGCCTGCTCCAGGTACAGCCCGCGATTGCAGACGACCACGCCATAACGGCGTCGGCGGCGGGCAAAGGCGCACAGCACCGCCAGGCGCTGGGCAACGCTGGCGCGCAGACGGTCCTCCTTGTCAACCGTCTGAACGGCGATCGAGAACAGCAGCGACCGCGGGCCGGCGCGGAGCGCCGCCCGGGCGATCGCCGCGTGGCCACGGGTGAGCGGATCGAACGCCCCGGGGAACACGGCGACGGGCGGCGCCAGCCCGACCGCGGGCGCCAGCACGATCCGGGCGCACGGTGCTCGCTCCGCCTGGACCGCCTGGATCGCCGCGGCGAGGTCGTCGGAACGGCACTGCATGTTCGGGAGGGTAGCACAGCGCGGCGCGGCTGGGCCGGGCGCTAGCCGTGCGCCGCGAGCGAGCGGCCCAGGGTGGCGAGCGCCACGTTGACCAGCAGCGCCAGCCCGAGCAGCAGGATGCCCAGCGCCAGCGCGAGCGCGAAGTCGCCCTTGCTTGTCTCCAGCGCGATGGCGGTAGTGAAGATGCGCGTCTGGCCGACGATGTTCCCACCCACCATCAGGCTGGCGCCGACCTCGCTGATGGCGCGGCCGAACCCGGCTCCGACCGCCACCAGGACCTGGGGCCAGGCGGCCCAGACCAGCTCTAGCCCCACCCGCCAGTCGCTGGCGCCCTCACAGCGCAGCGCCTCCGCCAGCGCCTCGTCCAGCAGCGAGAGCGCCGCCAGGGTGATTCCGGCGATGAGCGGGAGCGCGACGATGAGCTGCGCCAGCACCATCGCCTGGGGGCTGTACAGCAGGCGCAGGAAGCCGAACGGGCCGCTGCGCCAGAGCAGCAGCGTCAGCAGCAGCCCGACGACGACCGGCGGCATCCCCATGCCGGTTGTCACCAGCGTCAGCGCCGCCTGCCGGCCGCGAAAGCGCCGCAGGTGCAGCAGCGCCCCCAGGGGCACGCCCAGCAGCGAGGCGAGCAAGGTGGCGCTGGCGGAAACGGCCAGCGACAGCCCGGCGATGTGGAGCAGCTCGGCATCGGCATGTAGGATCAGCCGCGCGGCCGAGACGAATGCTTCCCCGAGCAGATCCACGCACGCGCTACCCGGCCAGCTCTTCTTCGCGCTTGCCCGCGTCGGGCACAAACAGCGACTCGCCGTACTTGTCCTTGCCGAACTCCCCGATCAGCCGTTGGGTGGCGGGATCGACTAGGAAGTCGGCAAACGCCTTGCCGCCCGCGGCGTTGATCTTCACATTCGGGAACCTGGCGGGGTTGACCGGCATCACGTGGTAGACGTTCAGCAGCACCGGATCTTTCTCGACCAGGATCGGGAGAGCGATCTTCTGCCGCCAGGCGAGCCAGGTGCCCCGGTCGGAGAGGGTGTAGGCCTGCTTCTGGTCGGCGATGGTGAGCGTCTGGCCCATCCCGGTTCCGCTCTGCACGTACCAGGACTGCCCCTTCGGGTCCAGCCCCGCCTGCTTCCAGAGCGCCAGCTCAAGCTGGTTGGTCCCCGAATTGTCGCCCCGCGAGACGAACGGCGCCTGCGCCGCGGCGATCCGCTTCAGCGCCTCCACCGCGGAGGCCAGCCCCTTAATCCGGGCCGGATCGGCCGCCGGCCCAACCAGCACGAAGTCGTTGTGCATCACCAGCAGCCGCTCGGTGCCGTAGCCCTGCGCCATCCACTGCGCCTCCGCGGCCGGGGCATGCACGAGCACCACATCTGCCTCGCCCCGTGCGCCGAGCGCCAGTGCCGCGCCCGTGCCGACGCTGATCGTCTTCACGCGATACCCGGTCCGCTGCTCGAACAGCGGGATCAGCACGTCCAGCAGCCCGGTGTCCTGTGTGCTTGTCGTTGTGGCCAGGATCACCTCCCGGTCGCTCCCCGAGCGTGGCACCGGGGTCGGCGTACTCGCCGCCCGTGTTGGCGCCGCCGCCGGAGCGGCCGGCGCGGGAACACAGCCGGTGGCGACCGCCAGCGCCAGCAGCAGCAGCGGCAGCAGCGCCCTTGCCCGCATGGGCTCGAGCCTCCTTCACAGGAATCCAGTGATGCTAACATGGCCGAGCCGCGGCTACACTCTCGGGGTGGCCGCGCGTGGAGCAGCAAGGGCGGTTAAAGAGGGGCCCCCGTGGGTGCGTCTCCAACACCACGGGGGCCGGCGGAGGGGGGAATGTCCCCGCGGTCGTCAAGTCGGGCAGGTACTTGACGACGTTGCTCGGGAACCAAGTAAAGCATACGACTCCTAGTGGCAGGAAGAGTGAATAGTGTCTGAAGCGTACCTGAAAACTGCCTTAAAGGGCCTGTCGCGTCCCGCCTTGGGCTCGCCCGCGCGGGGGCTGTGGCAAACGGGCTTCGTCCAGCCAAGCAGGCAGCGGCCGGACGGCCTAGGCTTAACGGGCGGGTGTTGACCGCGGTGAGGATGATTCCCACCAGGCATAGCGGTACTCTATTCGCGGCTGAACACGTGGTGTCGCTGGGAAGCGCCGGGCGAGCCCGGGCGTTGTCGAGAGTGTCCGACCACCGGGCCGCGGGCCGGCCCGCGCCGGAACCCTCCTCTTGGCGGAGCAGGTGATCGATGCCGGGGATCGAGCTGGTGCTCGGGTTGCTGCTGGCCGTGGCGGCTCTGGCCAGCCTGGCCCGCAAGCTCCAGGTACCCTACCCCATCCTGCTGGTTCTGGGGGGCCTGGTGCTGGGCCTGGTTCCGGGGCTGCCGCGCGTCCAGCTCGAACCACACCTCGTGTTCCTGGTCTTCCTGCCACCGCTGCTATACGTCGCCGCCTTCTTCACCTCCATTCGCGACGTGCGAGCCAAGGCCCTGCCGATCGCGGAGCTGGCCGTCGGGCTGGTGCTGGCCACCACCGCGGCGGTCGCCGTGATCGCCCACCTGGTCGTACCCGAGCTCGACTGGCCGGCCGCCTTCGCCCTGGGCGCGATCGTCTCGCCGACCGATTCGGTCGCCGCGACTGCGATCGCCCAGCGGCTGGGCGCCCCGCGCCGCATCGTGACCCTGCTGGAGGGCGAAAGCCTGCTCAACGATGCCACCGGCCTGGTCGCCTTCCGCTTCGCGGTGGCAGCCGCGCTGACCGGCAACTTCTCGCTCGGCCAGGCCGGGCTGAGCTTCGTGCTGGTGGCGGCCGGCGGGCTGGCCATCGGGCTGGCGGTGGGCTGGCTGGTCGGCGAGGTGCGCCGCCGCCTGGATGACCCACCCGTCGAAATCACCGTCTCGCTGCTGACCCCCTTCGCCGCCTACCTGCCGGCCGAGCATCTGGGCGTCTCGGGAGTGCTCGCGGCGGTCGCGGCCGGCTTCTACCTGGGGCGCCGCGCCCCGCGCATGTCCAAATCGGACGCGCGCCTACTGGGTCGTTCCACCTGGGAGATGCTGGTGTTCCTGCTGAACGGGCTAGCGTTCATCCTGATCGGGCTGCAACTGCCGGTCATTCTGGCCGACGCGGCCAGTGGGTATGAGCACCCGGTCGCGGCGCGGCTCGGGCTGGGGCTGCTCATCAGCCTGGTGGTCATCGGGGTCCGCATCGCCTGGAGCTACCTGGCCCTGTACCGGCCCCGCTGGCTGTTTCCCTGGGTCCGCCGCCGCGCCCCCTACGCGCGCGAGCACGTGGCGGTCGTATCCTGGGCCGGGATGCGCGGGGTGGTCTCACTGGCGGCGGCGCTGTCGCTGCCTCTCACCGCCGACGGCTCGCCCTTCCCGGAGCGCAACCTGCTGATCCTGGTGACCTTCTGCGTCATCCTGGTGACCCTGGTGGGGCAGGGGCTCTCGCTCCCCTGGCTCATGCGCCGGCTGGGCGTCGGCGACGATGGCGCCGCCGCGCGCGAGGAGGCCCAGGCGCGCGACGCGGCCCGCATGGCGGCGCAGGCACGCCTGGACCAGCTCGCGGCCGAGTGGCCCGCCCACCTGCCGCTCATCGACACCCTGCGCGCCCAGTACGCCCACCGCGCCAGCCACCTGGCTCCCAATGGCCGCGAGCCGCTCGACGAGGCGCACCAGCAGGAGCTGCAGGAGCACCGCCAGATCCGCCATGCGGTGATCGAGGCCGAGCGCGACGCAGTGATCGACCTGCGCGACCAGGGCGCGATCAACGACGAGGTGCTGCACTGCATCGAGCGCGAGCTGGACTTCGACGAGCTGCGTATGGAAGCCTAGCGTTCCCAGAGCCGCCCCGCATGCAACACACGAGCGTTAAAAGCGCCGATGTCCCAAGGAGAAGCGCCCGATGTTCAGTGCCCGAGTCAGCCAGCTCACCGAATCGCCCACCATTGGGGTGCTGGAGCGCACCCGCCGCTTACGGCAGCAGGGGGTGGACATCGTCGACTTTGGGGTTGGCGAGCCCGACTTCGCCACGCCCCGCCACATCCAGGAGGCGGGCGCCCGAGCGATCCTCGCCGGCGACACCCACTATGTCCCAAGCCGGGGCATTCCGGCACTTCGGGAAGCGATTGCGCGCAAGCTGGAGACAGACAACGGGCTGCGCTATGACCCGGACCGGGAAATCATCGTCACGGGCTCCAGCAAGCTCGCCCTGGTGATCGCGGTTCTCACCGTGCTCCAGGCGGGCGACGAGGCGCTGCTGCTCGACCCGGCGTGGGTCTCCTACGACCCGATTGTGCGTCTCGCCGATGCAACGCCGGTGCACATTCCCTTGAGCGGGGAGGAGCACTTCCGCATCAGCGAGGCGGTGCTGGAGCGCTGGCTGACCCCGCGGACGAAGCTGCTGATCCTGAACACGCCGAACAACCCAACCGGGCGGGTTGCCAGCGACGAGGAGCTGGCGGCGATCGCCGCGGTGGCGCAGCGACACAACCTGCTGGCCATCACGGACGAGATCTACGAGAAGATCGTCTTCGCGGGCTGGGCCCACCGGAGCCTGGCCTCGCTGCCAGGGATGCGGGAACGGAGCATCGTCGTCAACGGATTCTCCAAGGGCTACGCCATGACCGGCTGGCGGCTAGGCTATCTGGCTTGCGACGCCGCGCTCTCGGCAGAGATGCTCAAGGTCCAGCAGCACGTCGTTGGCTGCGCCGCCTCGTTCGTCCAGACAGCCGCGGTGCAGGCGCTGCTGGGGCCGCAGGAGCCGGTGGAGGCGATGCGCCAGGAGTATCAGGCGCGGCGCGATCTGGTGGTCCAGGGGCTGAACAGCCTGCCAGGGGTGCGCTGCTCGGCCCCGCAGGGCACCTTCTACGCCTTCCCGGATGTGTCTGGCTGCGGCTTCGCCAGTGGCGCCGCGGGCGCGGAGTACCTGCTGGACCGGGCGCACGTGGCGCTCACGCCGGGCGAGGCGTTCGGCGCCGCCGGCCAGGGCCACGTCCGGCTGTCGTTCGCCACTTCGCGGGAGGCGATCGAGCGGGGCATTGCGCGGCTGGACGAGGCGCTGCGAGCCGTTGTGTAGGAATGGCCGCTGCCATCCGCCAGCCGTGAAGCGAGCGCGGCACAGCCTGTGCGTACGCCTCTCTCCAAGCGAGGCGGGTCCACAGCGGGAGACGTGAGACTGGTGGGCCCGACGGAGGGAGACAACTGTGCTCTTGCTACTGCTGATTATCCTGCTGCTGCTGGCGCTGGGCGGCGGGGTGTATGGGTACGGCCGGGGCTGGGGCTACATCGGCTGGTCCCCGCTCGGGCTGATCCTGCTGATCCTGATCATCCTCGCCCTGACCGGCAATCTGAGCTTCTAGCGCTCGGACGGCACGACTGCACCGGGCCCCGGCGCGAGACGTCGGGGCCCGCAGCCACCTGGCGCCAGCGCTGATCCTGCGCAGTGCAGCGCTCCAGGGTATCGTCCGGGGAAGCGACGGCAGCGGTAGGTGCGGGCTGCCTGGCAGCCCGCTTTCCCTGCCGGTGTGTCGGGGCGAGTGCGACACAGCGATCATGCACCACCCTGGACGCGGCCCCGTTGCTCGGGAACGCGAGTCTCCGCTCGGCCGAAGGCGCAGCCAGGCGGGTGGTGGTGCTTGACCGTGGGCCGCTCGCGGGCGGATCATCTTCCCACACCGTGAGATCGACCAGCAGGTCTGGCAGGGAGTGGACGAGATGGCCGAGCTGCCCGTCTGGTTTTCGCCGCTGACGCCGCTACAGTTTCTGCGCCGCAGCGCCCGGGTCTTCGCCAACCGCACCGCGGTAGTGCACGGCGAGCAGCGCTACAGCTACGCCGAGTTTGCCGAACGGGTGAACCGGCTGGCCTGGGCGCTGAAGCGGGCCGGGATCCAGCCCGGGGACCGGGTCGCCTATATTTGCCCGAACACCCCGGCGATGCTGGAGGGGCACTTCGGCGTCCCGCTCGCTGGCGCGGCGATCGTCCCGATCAACGTCCGCCTCAGCAGCGACGAGATCGCCTACATCCTGAACCACTCCGGCGCCCGCATCCTGGTGCTCGACACCGAGTTCAGCCGGCTGGTCGAGCCGGTACGCGGCCGGCTGGAGCGGCTGGAGCGGATCGTCCTGGTGCGGGACACGGAGGCTCCGAGCGCGCTGGAGGGCGACGAGTACGAGGCGTTCCTGCGGACTGGCGATACGACCGAGCCGGAGTGGACGCTGGGAGACGAGGGCGACACCATCTCCATCAACTACACCAGCGGGACGACCGGGCGGCCCAAGGGGGCGATGATGCACCATCGCGGCGCCTACCTGAACGCGCTCGGCGAGGCGCTGGAGACGCGGCTCTGGAGCGACTCCGTCTATCTCTGGACCTTGCCGATGTTCCACTGCAACGGCTGGTGCTTCACCTGGGCCACCATCGCTGTCGGCGCCGCCAACGTCTGCCTCCGCAAGGTCGAGCCGGCCCGTGTCTGGCAGCTCATCGAGCAGGAGGGGGTGACGCATTTCAACGGCGCCCCCACCGTGATGATCTCGCTGCTGAACGACCCGGCGGCGAAGACGGCGAAGCCATTGCGCAAGCTGACCATCTGCGTCGCCGGCGCCCCGCCCTCCCCGACACTGATCGGCCAGCTCGAGGCGATCGGCGCTGAGGTGATCCACGTCTACGGCCTGACCGAGACCTACGGCCCGCACACCGTCAGCGAGTGGCAGCGGGAGTGGGACACCCTGCCGGCCGAGGAGCGGGCGCGGCTGAAGGCGCGCCAGGGAGTCGCCTATATCATCGCCGACCCGGTGCGGGTGGTGGACGACCAGGACCGCGATGTGCCATGCGACGGGCAGACGATGGGCGAAGTGCTGATGCGCGGCAACAACGTGATGACCGGCTACTTCGAGAATCCCCAGGCGACCGCCGAGGCGTTCCGTGGCGGCTGGTTCCACTCCGGCGACCTGGCGGTGATGGACCCGCAGGGCTACATCGAGCTGCGCGACCGCAAGAAGGACATCATCATCAGCGGCGGGGAGAACATCTCCACCATCGAGGTGGAGCGGGCGATCTACCAGCACCCGGCGGTGCTCGAAGTCGCGGTGATCGCCATCCCGGACGAGAAGTGGGGCGAGGTGCCCAAGGCATTCGTCGTCCCCAAGGAGGGGATGAGCCTGACAGAGGCCGAGCTGATCGCCTTTCTCCGCGAGCGGCTGGCCCACTTCAAGGTGCCCAAGGCGATCGAGTTCGGGCCGCTGCCCAAGACCTCGACCGGCAAGATCCAGAAGTTCATCCTGCGCGAAAAGGAGTGGCAGGGCTACGAGAAGCGGATCCACTGAGCCGCGCTCGCCCGCTGAGATCGACTGGCTGCTGGAGGTGGCAGATGGACGTGATCAACCCGATTGTCCGGAGCTGGCTGCGCGAAGGGGAGGAAGACCCGGACCGATTCTGGGCACAGGCGGCGGAGCAGCTTCCCTGGTTCCGGCACTGGGACCAGGTGCTCGACTGGCAGCCGCCGACGTTCCGCTGGTTTGTAGGGGGCCAGACGAACCTCAGCTACAACTGCCTGGACGTGCACGTGGAGCGCGGCTGGGGAGGGCACGCGGCGCTGATCGCCGAGAACGAGCGCGGCGAGCGGCGGGTCTACACCTACGCTCAGCTCCTGTACGAGGTGAAGCGCGCTGCGGCGGCGCTACGCGGCCTCGGCATCGACAAGGGCGACCGGGTGGCGATCTACATGCCCACCTGCCCTGAGGCGATCATCCTGATGCTCGCGCTCACCCGCATCGGGGCAATTCATCTGGTGGTCTTCGCCGGCTTCGGGGCCGGGGCGCTGGGCGACCGCATCCGCCTGGCCGCGGCGAAGGCCGTCTTCGCCGCCGACGCCACCTGGCGCAAGGGCAAGGAGGTCCCGCTGAAGGGGATCGTCGACGAGGCGCTGGAAACGGGCGGAAGCCCGGTCGAGCACGTGGTAGTGCTGCGCCGCTCTGGCGCCGAGGTGCCGCTGCAAGCCGGGCGGGACCTGTGGTGGGAGGAGTTCCTGGCCGGCGGCAGGGACCAGGACGACGGGCACGTGGTGCTGGAGTCGAACGAGCCGGCCTTCATCCTGGCGACCTCGGGCACCACCGCCAGGCCGAAGCTGGCGGTCCATACGCACGGCGGCTACCAGGTGCACATCCACGCCACCGGCGACTGGGTGTTCGGACTGAAGCAGCAGGATGTCTGGTGGTCCACCTCGGACATCGGCTGGATCGTCGGGCATAGCTACATCGTCTACGCTCCGCTGCTGGCCGGCTGCACCACCATCGCCTACGAGGGCGCCATTGACTACCCGGACGCGGAGACGCCGTACCGGATCATCGAGCAGAACCAGGTGAGCGGGATCTTCACCTCGCCCACCGCGGTGCGGCTGTTGATGCGCTACGGGCTCGAGCCGACGCGCCGCCACGACCTCGGCTCGGTGGAGCGCGTCGTCTGCGCCGGCGAGGTGCTCAATCCGCCGGCCTGGGAGTGGCTCCAGAAGGGGGTATTCGGGGACCGTATCCCGGTGCTGGACCACATGTGGCAGACCGAGACGAGCGGGCCGATGGTGGGCAACCCCTACGGCATCTCGCTGCTCCCGATCAAGCCGGGCTCATCGGGCATTGTGCTGCCGGGTATCCAGGGGGCGGTGATGAGCCCGGAGGGCGAGGAGCTGGGTCCTGGCGAGAAGGGCATCTTCGTGGTAAAGCGCCCCTTCCCCGGGCTGACGGCGTCCCTGTGGGCGGAGCCGGAGCGCTACGGCCGCGATTACTGGCAGCGCATCCCTGGCAAGCTGGTCTACTTCACCGGCGACGCGGCCGCGATGGACGAGGACGGCTACGTCTGGTTCAGCGGCCGGGCGGATGAGATCATCAAGATCGCGGCGCACCGCATCGGGACGATCGAGGTGGAGACTGCGTTCCTGCGCCACCCGGCGGTGGCCGAGGCCGGGGTGACCGGCCGCCCGGACGAGGTGCGCGGCGAGGTGATCTCCGCGTTCGTGGTGCTGCGCCAGGGCTCCCAGCCGTCGGAGGCGCTCAAGCGCGAGATCCTGGAGACGGTCCGGCGCGAGCTAGGCCCGGTGGCGGTCATCGGCGAGCTGAACTTCGTCAACATGCTCCCCAAGACCCGCTCCGGCAAGATCATGCGCCGGGTGCTGAAAGCGGTGATCCTGGCGAAGGACCCGGGCGACATCTCGACCATCGAGGACGAGGGCTCGGTGGAGGAAGCGCGCGAGGCCTGGCAGCAGATGCAGCGGGAGCTGGCGGCCCAGCCCAGCCGCTGAGCCAGGGGAGCGCCACTCACCGTGGCAAGCGGGAGTGGGAAGGCAGAGCGACCTCGCGGATACGGTGCCCGCGAGACCGGGAGCCCGGTATCCGGCAGGGAGGGCCAGTGGCGGCCATTGCGATGAGCGCGTGAGGTGAACTGGGTCGATGATTGAGAACAAGGCACTCCTGCCCGGTACGCGCGTGCGGCTCCGATCAGCCTCCCACGTCCTCGAGCTCCCCGCACCGAGCGGCTCCATCGTTCGCCCCGACACGTGGGATGGCTACTCTGCCGGCGCGCTATCACGAGGCGAGTGGCGCGATCAAGAAGCTTCCGGAAATCCGCGAGGCTACCGACAATAGGGAAATCATTCGCGGCTGACACGTCTACCTCTGATACCACTCCTGCTGGACAGGCTCATGAGCAGGCTGACTTCCGCGGCGGAGCTTGGGCTGTCAGGTGTAAGGTGGCCGGGCGGAAGTCGGTGATCCGTTTATGGCGGGCGGAGCGCCGCGAACAGGTTGCGCGCGGCCAGGATGAACCCGGGGAGGGCTGGGGCAAGGTCGAGCTGATCCGCGCCGCGCAGTGCCGTGGGCTGGCCGTCCGGGCGGAAGAGCAGCACCGACTCGTCCTCCGAGTCGATCAGGAGCGCCACGGCTACCCCGTGGCGGACGTGCTAGAGACAGCGCCGAGCAGCCTGGTTCACTCGCTGCTCGGGTGAGACGATCTCGACGGCAACGTCTGGCGGCTCCAGAAAGTCGTTGGCCACCTTGCCGTCTGGCAGACGAGGAATGCGCTCGGTGCGAGAGACGGCGATATCGGGAACGCGGGACGCTCCGGCAAAGGTCGTCCGCAGCTCGGGAAAGGCGAAGGCGAGCCCGCGCGGCCGGGCGAAGGCGTTGATCCGCTCGGCCAGGCTGAACTGGAGCACACTGTGCTGCCCCCGCGGCGGCACCTTTTGTGTCACTACTCCGTCTTCGAACTCGAGCGCCGGCTTCTGCTCGGGCAGGCGGAGGAACTCGGCGAGGGTCAGCCGTCGCGTCAGCGCCAGGGTTCCCTCCTGGCGGACAGCTCCAATGGTACCAGGTCGTACCGCCGAGACCCCGCCGGCACCGCTCACTCGAGGCCGCGGGGGCGATTCCGCCGCGGCCTCGAGCCGCTACAGTGCCACGCCGGGCGCGGCTGGGTACTCGATCGTCTCGTCGGGGGCATCCTCGTTCGGTGCCACCGAGGCGAGGAGCAGCAGCGGCTCCGGGCCTGGAACGCCGATAGCGTGTAGCTGCCCGCGTGGTGCGACCAGCAGCGTCCCCGGACCGACCACGCGATCCTGGTCCTCGCCGCCGAAGCGGAAGTGCGCCCGCCCGCGCAGCACGAAGAACGTCTCCTCGGCACGCGGGTGCAGGTGGGGAACGGTCCGAAATCCCGCTGGCCAGTGCAGCAGCACCCAGCGGGTGGCAGCGGTCCCGATGAGCGCCTTGCGCCAGGGCGGCGGGCCCATCTCCCACGCGACCGCCTCCAGGTCGAGCGCTGGCAGGTTCAGGGCTTCCTCGGGCGAGACGTAGGGCATCGTGTCCTCCAGGCGAGCGTCGGCCAGCCAGTGTAGATGCGTGGGCGCGCTACGACCGCGGGGCGCGGTGGAGGCTGCCCACCGCGGAGCGGATCTCCGGCGGGAAGTCGTCGTCGAACGGGTACAGCGGCCGCGGAATCTTGTGCCAGGTCAGCCGCGACAGGTTGGCGGTGCTGGCGCCCGGCGTATCCACCACCCACATCGCCCGGGCGAACGGGCCGTAGTTGTCGCGGAACTGGAGCGCCGACTTGACCACCACGATCTTCGCCTCGCGGGGCTCCAGCCCGGCGGCGCGGTAGTAGGCCGGGTCGATCGTCATCACCGGCCGCTCCATCGCCAGGATAGCGATGCTCCCGACCTGGATCACTGCGGTGCGCCCCATGTGCCCCGCTGTGCCGGTGAACTCCGAGCCGGTGAAGACGAAGTCGCCGTCGAACAGCAGCCGCACCCGACCACGAATCGGGACCGGCGTGCTGTAGCGCGGGTCGAGCCTTCCGCCAACGGTGGTATTCACCTCGCCCCCCACGCCGGCGGCGAAGGCGGCGGCGACCGCAGGCGGATCCACCACGCTCACCAGGCAGCGCTCGGCCACTCCCAGCGCGAGCAGCCGCTCCAGCACCGCGACGCTGTCGCCCGGCGAGCCGGCCCCGGTGCCGTCGGCCGACTCGGAGAGGATCACCGGGCCGCCGTCCAGCACCAGCGCCCGCCGGATCGCCTCGTCCACCTCCAGAAGCTCGGCGTTGAAGCGGTGGCGTGCCGCCCAGGCCTTCAACGCCAGCTCCCGCGCCTCGCCTTCGGCTTGGAGCGCGCGCTGCTCGCCATCGGCCACGGCGACGACGCTGAAGCCGATGTCACTCACGTCCAGCCACGGCTGGACCGCGAAGAGCGAGGTGGACAGCATCCCCGGGGCGCGCTCCCAGCGCTTTGCCTCCGCCATCAGCCCGGCCATCGGCTCGTCGCGGGTCCCCATCCCCTCGGCCGGGACGATCATCGGGGCCTTGGCGAACACCACCACCGGCCGAACCTCGCCGCGCACCGCGGCCAGCAGCAGCCGCGCCCCGCGCGTGCCGGTGTCGTACATGTCAACGTGGGGGTAGGTGCCGTAGCCCACCAGCGCGTCGGCCTGCTCCACCATCCGGGCGCTGATGTTGGCATGCAGGTCGAGCGTCGCGACGATCGGGACGTTCGGCCCTACCTGCCGGCGGACCGCCTCCAGCAGCTCCCCCTCGGCGTCATCCGCATCCTCCAGCACCATCGAGCCGTGCAGCACCAGCAGCACCCCGTCCACCGGCCCGGCCGCCAGCCGGGCGAGCATCTCGCGGGCGACGTGCTCGAACGTCTCGCGGGTGACCGGGCCGCTGGAGACGCTGTGCGCCGCGACCAGCGGCACAATCTCTGCCCCTGCCGCGGCGAGCACCTCCAGCGCCCCGCCCATCTCGGCACGCGTTCCGGAGAGCGCGGGTAGGATCTGGTCGCCGTACAGAAGCTGGTTGTCGCGGAAGAACCGCAGGTCGGCCTTCTGGAGCACGAAGGTGTTCGATTCTTCCTGGAACTGCCCGATGGCGATCCGCATGAAGTCCTCCTAACCCATCCCCTGCCGCGGCCGCGGCTCGCGGACGGGCCACCGTTCGGCTTCGCTGCGCCTCTGGCCGCACCACCGGCGCGCTGGCCAGGCTGGCGCCCTTGTCCTTCACCCTCATTCCCCGCGCCGGAGCACCCGACCCGGCCGCGCCTTGGTCTGCCGCCCGCCATCGATGACCACGTGGCCGTTGACCACTACCAGGTCGATCCCGGCCGGGAGCTGGCAGGGCTCGGCGAAGGTCGCCCGGTCCGCCACCCTGGCCGGATCGAACAGGACCAGGTCGGCGGCCAGCCCCTCCGCGAGCCGGCCACGGTCGCGAAGGCCCACGCGCTCCGCCGCGCGGCCGGTCATCTTGTGCACCGCGGTGGCGAGGTCGAGCAGCCCCAGCTCGCGGACGTAGCGGCCCAGGACGCGCGGGAAGGCGCCGAAGCTACGCGGGTGCGGCCTGGCCTCGCCCTGGTCGCGAGGGAGAGCCAGGCCGTCGGAGCCGACGGTGGAGAGCGGATGGCGTAAGAATGCCTGCACATCCTCTTCGGTTCGGTAGAACAGCACGACCTCTACCGCGTTGCCGCGCGTTTCGCACAGCCGCAGCACCAGCTCCTCTGGCGGCACCCCGGCCTCGACCGCCAGCGCCTGCAGGGTTTTGCCCGGGCTGGCGGTGTCGTGCGGGTCCCCCGAGCGGCTAATGACGACGCGATCCCAGAGCCAGGGGATGCCGCCGAACCAGCCGGCGGCGACGTCGGCCCGGGCGCGGGCGCGGCTGCCCGGGTCGCGCAGCCGCTCCGCCATCGCCCGCGGCCCGCCGGCCTGCACCCAGCCTGGCAGGTATTGCGTCAGACAGGAGGACGAGGCAGCATAGGGGTAGACGTCGTAGGCGATGTCGACGCCGCGCTCGCGGGCATGCTCGAACAGGCGGAGCAGGTCAGCGTGGCGACCCCAGCGGGCCGGGACGTTGAGAGCGAGGTGCGAGAACTGCACTCGCGCTCCGCTCTCGCGCCCGATCCGCACCGCTTCCTCGACGTGGCCAAAGCCCTCCGTCTCCGCCCGGGCATGCGTGGCGTAGTGGCCGCCGAAGCGCGCGACGACCCGGGAGAGGGCGATCAGCTCCTCGGTGTCGGCGTAGCCCGAGGGCGGGTAGGTCAGCCCGGAGGCGAGCCCGAAGGCGCCCTGCTCCAGCGCCTGCGCGAGCAGCCACTGCATCCGCTCCAGCTCCTCCACCGTGGGCGGGCGCCGCTCCATCCCCATCACGGCGATCCGGAGCGTCCCGTGGCCGACCTGGGGAGCCAGGTTGAGCGCCGTCCCTCCGCGCTGGGCGAACGCGGCCCGGTACCCCTCCAGGTCACTCCAGGTGGGCTCGATTGTGCCGGTGCCGAGGGAGGCGAGCAGGTCCAGGTGCTGCTGCCGCCGCTCGGGCAGCGCCAGCGGGAAGGCGGAGAAGCCGCAGTTGCCGATCACCTCGGTCGTCACCCCCTGGTGAACCTTGCTCTCGCCGCGGGGATCGAGCAGCAGGCTCACGTCGGAGTGGCTATGGACGTCGATGAAGCCGGGACAGAGGGCCCGGCCGCGCGCGTCGATCAGGCGCGCCGCGGTAGCGTCGCCCGGGATAGCTCCGATGGCCGCGATCCGCTCGCCGACGACGCCGAGGTCGTCGGGCCGGGGTGGCGCCCCGGTGCCGTCGAGCAGGGTTGCGCCGCGGATCAGCAGGTCGAAGTGGGCCATCGTCAGGCGGCGCGGAAGGCGCGGACGAAGGCAGCCAGCCGGCGCGCAGCGGCGTCGAGCAGCGCCTGCCCCCGCTCGTGGTCGCCGGCCAGGGCCTGGCCGTATACGCCGTGCGGTGCTTCGCGGCGCGGCTCAGGCGGCAGGTAGGCCGCGCCGGCACCGGCCCGCGCCACCAGCTCCAGCGGTCCGCTCAGATCGGTACACTGCTCAGGCCGGGCCGCGTCCAGGTCCACGCAGCCCGGCTGGAGCGCGAGCTGGATCGATGTCTCCCACTCGCCGGCGTGGCCGATACTGCGGCCGTCGCGCACACCCAGTCGCTGCATCTCCTCCTGCACGAGGTCCCAATAGGAGAGCGCCGCCACCCGTAGGTCCTCGCCGGAGGCCTTGATCGCCGCCGCCTGGATCACCCCGGCGTTGCCGCCATGGCCGTTGACGATCACCAGCTTGCGCACGCCGTGGTGCGCCACGGAGCGGCAGACATCGTAGACAACGGCAATGAACGTCTCCGGCTGGAGCGTCAGGGTGCCGGGGAAGCCCATCCAGTACGGCGAGAGCCCCCACCAGATGGGCGGCAGCACCAGCACCGGGAACTCGTCCACCTGCTCGGCCGCGCCGAGCGAGACGGCGAGCGCGCTCCAGATGTCGGTGTCCAGCGGCAAGTGCGGCCCATGTTGCTCGATCGCGCCGGTCGGCAGCAACGCGACCGCGCCCTGCTCGACCGCCCGCGCAAGCTCGGCGCGGCGTTGCTTCTGCCAGAGCAGCCGCCGGGTATGGTCTGTATCGAGCATGACTCCCTCCTGGTGAGCCGAACAGCCCCCGCCGCGTTTCTCTTGAGGAGGCGACGTGGGTGCGCGGCTCGGCTAGCTGGCCGCCACCTCGCGCGCGGCGGCCTCGATCCCTTCCAGTGCCCGCGCCACGTCCTCGTCCGTGTGCTGGATCGACAGGCCGTGGTGCCAGGCGAAGTGGAAGTACACCCCGTGGCGCATCGCGGCGGCGAAGAAGCGCCGAGCCAGCTCGCGATCCCAGCGCGCCGCCTCGCGGTAGCTGCGCGGCTCGTCGTATAGCCCGAACAGCAGGCTGAAGCGGGCGCCCTTGGCCTGCACCCAGACTGGCAGCCCCGCCCGCTCGAAGGCGTCCAGTAGACCCTGGTGGAGCGTCTCGGAGCGCTGCAAGAGCGTTGGGTAGAACTCTGGCTTGACGATCTCGTCCAGGAAGGCGTTGGCGGCCAGGATCGGGATCAGGTGGGCGTTGAAGGTGCCGCTGTGGACCGCGCCGCCCCGCGGGGCAACCGCGTCCATGATCTCGCGCCGACCGGCGAAGGCGCTGAGCGCGGTCCCGCCGCCGAGCGCCTTGCCCAGCGTGCAGAGGTCGGGCGTGACCCCCAGGTAGCCCTGGGCGCAGCTCGGCCCGGTGCGGAAGCCGGAGAGGATCTCGTCGAAGATCAGCACCACGTTGTAGTCGCGGGTGAGCTGGCGGACCGCCTCCAGGTAGCCGGGCTGGGGCAGCAGGGTGCCGGAGTTGTAGTTGATCGGCTCCATAATGACCGCGGCGATCTCGTGCCCCTGCGCGCGCAGCGTCCGCTCCAGCGCCTCGGCGTCGTTCCAGGGCAGGACGATGACGAACTGCTTGAGCTCTGGCGGGATGCCGCCGCTCTCGGTGTAGGGGACAGGAGCATCGGCTGGGCCGGCCTGGTCCAGCGGCGGCCAGGCGCTGTAGCCGAGCGTGTCGCTGTAGCCGTGGAAGTGGCCTTCGAACTTCACGATCCTGTGCTTGCCGGTGTAGGCGCGGGCGGTGCGGACCGCGTGCCAGGTGGTTTCGGTGCCGGAGCCGGCGAAGCGCACCAGCTCGGCGCACGGCACGAGCTGGCTGATCTTGCGCGCCGCCTCCACCTGGTAGACCGTCTCGTGGGCGCACAGGAGGCCCAGGTCCAGCGCCTGCTCGATCGCCCGGCGGACGGCCGGGTGGCCGTGGCCGAGGAGCGCCGCGCCGAACGAGGTGTTCAGGTCGACGTACTCGTTGCCGTCGACGTCCCACACCCGGCCGCCCTCGCCCCGCGCGGCCAGGAACGGCCGGCCCAGCGACGGGTGGAGGCGGGCAGCGGCCGATACCCCGCCGACCAGGTAGTGCTGCGCCTGCTCGAACAGGTGGTCCGCCTCGGTCGAGGCGCGCTGTCCCATGGTCACCATCTGCGTTCTCCTCTTTACCTTTTCGTGCCCCGCTGCCACTGCCCGCCCGCCCGTTGTCGCGCCAGTCGCCCGGGCTTACTCTTTTACCGCGCCGAAGGTCAGCCCGCGCACCAGATAGCGCTGGGCTCCGGCGGCGAAGACAATGACCGGGAGCACCATCAGCGTCCCCAGAGCCGACATCTCGCCCCAGCGCAGAAACTTGTCCGACATGTAGCCGGAGATCACCACTGGCAGCGTCTTGGCGTTGAACGAGGTGAGCATCGAGGCGTACAGGAACTCGTTCCAGGAATAGACGAAGGCGAAGATCGCTGTGACCGCCAGCCCCGGCAGCGCGAGCGGGATCACTACCAGGCTGAAGCGCTGCCAGAGCGAGCAGCCGTCCATCACCGCCGCCTCCTCGATCTCCGTCGGCATATCCTGGAAGAAGCCGAGCATCAGCCAGATGACGAACGGTAGCCCGTAGGCGACGTAGGTCACGATCAGTGCCTGGTGGGTGTCGGACATCCCGATCCGGCGCAGCAACACGAAATAGGGGATGGCGGTCGTAATCGGCGGGTAGATGCGGGTGATCAGCACCCAGAGCAGGATGCTGTGCCGCAGCCGATACGGCAGGTACCGCTTCGCCAGCGCGTACGCCGCGAGCGAGCCGAGGAACACGGTCAGCGCGGTGCTGGCGAGCGAGATGATCAGGCTGTTGGCCAGGAAGTGGGGCAGATCCTCCACCGCGAAGACGTCGTGGTAGTTTTGGAGCGACAACTGGGTGGGGATCAGGATCGGCGGGTTGGTCGCCACCTGGTTGCCCGGCTTGATCGATGTCATCGCCAGCCAGTAGAAGGGGAACACCGCCAGCACGGCCATCAGCGCGGCGGCCAGATACAGCAGCGGCCGGCTGAGGCGGAAGGGGCGCGCGTGTGGATGCTGGACCGCCACAGCCATCAGCGCTCCTCCTGGCGCTCGAGCTGGCGGATGAACAGCAGCGAGATGACGAGGATGAACACCAGGAACACCCAGGACATCGCGGTCGCCTGGCCGATCTGGAAGAACTTCAGCCCGGTCTTGTAGATCAGCATCGACAGCACCTCCGTGGCACCGCCGGGCCCACCCTGAGTCAGGGTGAAGATGACGTCGAAGATCTTGAAGGCGTCCATCACCCGCAGCAGCAGTGCGACGACGATCACCGGCTTCAGCAGCGGCAGGGTGACGTAGCGGAACGCCTGCCAGCCCGTCGCCCCGTCCACCCTGGCGGCGTCGAAGATCTCCACCGGCAGCGCCGAGATCCCGGCCGCCAGGATGAAGATGACCACCGGGAGCTGCTGCCAGATCTCGACCGCGATCACCGCCCCCAGCGCCTGGCTGGCGCTGCCGAGCCACTCCTGGGGTGGGAGGCCAACCAGCCCGATGGCCCAGTTCACTACACCGTAGGTGGAGTGGAACAGGCTGCGCCAGAGCACCCCGGCCACGACCGGGGTCATCATGATTGGCACCAGCAGCGCGGTGCGCAGCAGCCCGATCAGCCGCAGACGCGAGGTGATCAGCAGCGCCAGCGCCATCCCGAGCACGAACTCGATGCAGATCGAGACGGCGACGAACAAGAACGTGACCTGAATGCTGTTGAGGAACTGAGGGTTCTTGACCAGGCCGGTGTAGTTGCCGATCCCGAGGAACACCGGGCGGCTGTTCGGAATCGACATGTTCCAGGTGTAGAAACTGAGCACCAGCGAGTACAGCAGCGGATAGACGGAGGTGACCAGCAGGAACAGGAGCGCTGGCAGCAGGAACAATGCGGACAGCAGCCGCTCCTGCTGGTAGCGGCCGCCGCGCCATACCCGCCAGCGCAGCCCGGCTCGGGTCGGCGCCTCTACCACACGTGCCATCGCTGCTCTTCTCCCTCGGCGCGTGCTGAGGCGTCGAGGCGAGCCCCAGCGCCCCAGCACGCGAGCTGGACCTGCCTCGTTACTCGGTATAGGGGAAGCTGAGCGGCGCCTGCTGGATCGTCTCGGTCCACTTCTCGGCCGCGTTATCCAGCGCCTGCTTCACCTCGGCCTTGCCCGCCATCGCCGCCGAGAGCTGCTCGGCCAGGCCGATGAACAGCTCCAGCCACTGCGGAACGTTCGGGCTGAACGGCTTGCCGCGGTCCAGCACTGCTGCTAGATCGGGCAGGTAGGGCTGCTGCGCCACCACGTCCGGGTCCGTCCAGGGCGTCTTGCGCGCCGCGACCATCTTGAACTCGGTCAGGTTGCGCTTGGCGTTGTCGGGCCCGGTGCAGTAGGCGATGTAGTCGAACGCCGCCTGCGGGTTCTGCGCCGTCTTGAAGATGACCATGTTGTGCTGGACGAAGTTGCCGGTCCCGTTCTCCGGGTAACCGGCGATCGCCCACTTGTCCACCACCTTCGACTTGCTGGGGTCCTGCAGGCTGGGCAGGATGAACGAGCCCCAGCCCTCCTGGATGGCCACGTCGCCGTTCAGGAAGGCGTTGGCCGCGTCCGGGTTGTCCCAGGCGAGGATCCCCGGCGGGCTGTACTTGGTCATCTCGTCCTTGAGCATGCTCAGCGCCTTGACCCCCTTCTCGCTGTTGATCAGCGGCTTCCAATCGGGGGTGAATAGCGGGTCGCCCTGCGACCAGTAGCGGGCGAGGAACAGCTTGACGAGCTGGGCCGGCACGCCGGCGAAGGCGAGGCCGTACTTGCCGTTGCCGGTGTTGGCCGCCATCGCCTGCTCGTAGTCTGCCCAAGTGGTGGGGAAGGTGGGGATCAGGTCCTTGCGGTAGAAGATGACCGAGACGCCGACGATGATCGGGAGTCCGTAGCGCACCCCCGGCTGGCCGCCGATCCCCTCGCCGTACTTAGCAACCGGGGCAAAAAAGCCGCTCATGTCGTAGTTGGCGTTCTTGATGAAGTCGTTGATCGGCAGCAGATTCGGATAGATGGTGTACTGGAACTCGATGTCGTTGGTGAACATGTCGAACTGGGGCTTGCCGGAGGCGATGTCCGCCTGCACCTTCGGCATCAGCGACTCCCAGGGCGCCCAGTCGAACTCGATCTTCGCCCCGGTCTTGTCCTCGAACTCGAGCGCGTACTGCTTCAGCCCCGGCTCGTAGTCCGAGCCGCCCTGGCTGAGCATCCGCATCGTCAGCCCGGCATACGGCTTTTCCTGCAGCACCGGCGCCGCCCGGCGCCCGGCCGCCAGGGCCGGCCCCGTGGTGGCGGCGAGCAGCGCCGCGGCGCCGCCCAGGCCGATGAGCCGCAGCGCCTCGCGTCGAGAAATCTTGTCGGGTTCGCGCGACGTCGCCATGATCTGCTCTCCCTTTTCCTTCGTGCTCGTGTCCACCGGTCCGGGCCTCCAGGCCTGCTCCAAGGCATCCTACCTGCCCACCGAAAACTCCGCCGAGGTTGCCGGTCAGCCTACACTGGCGTACCGTATTTGTCAACGCTGTGCAGCTTTACTAGACACATCCTCGGGATCGAGCGCGATGGACCGCGAGCGTGTTCCGGCGGGCATGCCGCCCGCCTGGCCGTACTACCAGCTTCCCTGCGAGTACCGGGACGTGCGCTTCCAGCAGCTTTTCTTCCAGGCCGACCCGGCGGCGGTTGCGCCGCTGGTCCCGGCCCCGCTGGAGCCGGTGGCCTCCGGGCTGTGCGCCAGCGTAGCGATCGATGTCCCCTTTGCCTCGAGCTACGGCAGCTTCCAGGAGTGGTTCCTCGAGGTCGAGTGCCAGTTCCGCGGCGGGCGCGGCTTCTATGTTCCGCTCGTCTGCCTGAACAACGTCCGGGCCATCTGCGCCGGCCGCGAGATCTACGGCACGCCCAAGGTCTGGGCGGAGGTGAGCCTGGAGGCGGACGGGGAGGCGCTGCTGGGGCGCGCTCGGCTGGAAGAGGCGCTGCTGGTCGAGCAGCGGACCGTGACCAACCAGCGAGCCCGCCCCGAGGAGCTGCCAGCCACCTTCCCCGCCTACCGGCTGAAGCTGATCCCGTCTGCCGACGGCCGGGGCGCAGCAGTCCGGCAGCTCGTCACCGCCAGCCCGAGCGCAACGGAGCTGCGCGACCTGCGCCGGGGCAGCGGGGAGGTCCGCTTCGGCCAGGCGGGAGGGATCGACCTGCGCGGCCTGCGGCCCCGGCAGCTCCTGGACGCCTTCACCTTTCGCCTCAGCTACGAGGAGGGCTGGGGCGAGATCGTCTACGACGAGCTGGCCGAGCTCAGAACTCGATGATCGCCCGCGCGTTCTCCCCGGCCGCCAGCGCCCGGAACGCCTCGTTCGCCTCGTCCGGGCTGTAGCGCCGAGTGATCAGCTCGTCGATCCGCAGCGTCCCGGCCAGGTACAGGTCCACCAGGCGGGGAAAGTCGTCGAACGTGCGCGCCGAGCCGTAGCGCGAGCCAAGCAATCGCCGCTCGTTGCCGAAGCCGATGATGCTGAACGGCTCCAGGACGATCGGCTGCCCGACCGCCGGCATTCCCACCGCCACGCAGGCGCCGCCCGGCGCCAGGGAGTCCCATGCCTGCTGGTAGGCGCGGGCGTCGCCGACCGCCACCACCGCGTAGTCGGCCCCGCGCCCGGTGATCTGCTTGATCGCCGCGGGCACGTCCTGGCGCGCGGCGTTGACGACGTGCGTTGCCCCCATCGCCCGGGCGAACTCGAGCTTGTTGTCGGCCACGTCTACCGCGACCAACGGGTTGGCCCCGACGAGCCGGCCGCCCTGGACGGCGTTGAGGCCGACGCCGCCGCAGCCGAACACCGCCAGGCTCTCGCCCGGCTGCAGCCGGGCGGTGTTGATCACCGCACCAACCCCAGTCATCACCGAGCAGCCGATCAGCGCCGCCTTGTCCAGCGGCATGTCGTCGCGGATCTTGATCGCGCAGCTCTCGGGCACGACCGCGACGGAGGCATAGGTGGCGGGACCGTAGTGGTAGACGTCCTGGCCGTCCAGGCGCATCCGGACCGTGCGGTCCATCAGATAGCCGAACGGCATCTGCTCGGCGCACAGCACCGGGCGCCCGGTGACGCAGTAGTGGCAGCGGCCACAGGTGGGTGCCCAGGAGATGATGACGTGGTCGCCGGGCTGGAGCCGGGTCACGCCGGGCCCCACCCGCTCGACCACCCCGGCCCCCTCATCGCCCAGCACCATCGGGACCGGCATCTCGCCCCAGGAGCCGTCCGCGGCGTGCAGGCAGCTATGGCAGACGCCGCTGGCAGCTATGCGGACCGCCACCTCGCCCGCCCGGGGCTCCTCCAGCTCGACCTCTTCCACCGTCAGCGGCTCGCGCACCCGCCGCAGCACGATCGCTTTCATCCCTCGTCTCCCTGCTCCGCTTGCCAGCTACCAGACCGTCCAGCCGCCGTCGACGACGATACTTTGCCCGGTGACGAATTTTGCTCCCTCCGAGGCCAGAAACACGACCGCCGCCTTCAGGTCGTCGTCGTCGCCCACCCGGCGCATCGGGGTGCCGGCGATGAGCGCCGCCTCCAGCTCCGGGGTGACCAGCGGCCGGTTGTTCTCGGTATAAGGGAACATCCCCGGGCAGATGGAGTTGACGCACACCCCGAACGGCGCCAGCCGCGCTCCGAGGTAGTGGGTGATGCCCTGCAGCCCGTGCTTGGCGGCGAAGTAAGGGGCGTTGTCCCACTCGATCCCGGGGTAGCGGGAGCGGTCGCCGCCGACCAGGCCGTAGATGGAGGAGATGTTGATGATCCGCCCCCAGCGCCGCTCGATCATCTCCGGGGCGAAGAGCTGGCAGAGACGGAACGGCGCATCGAGGTTCACCGCCAGGACGCGGCGCCAATCCTCCAGGGTGACCTCCAGCCAGGGCTTCACCTGGCCGCCGCCGGCGTTGTTCACCAGAATGTCCACTCGCCCGGCCTCCGCCTTCAGGCGCTGCAGGTCGGCCTCGCTGGTCACGTCAGCCGGGATCACCTGTGCCTCCACCCCGAAGGCGCGCACCTCCGCGGCGCAGCCCTCCAGCGGCGCCTGCCGCCGGCCGCAGAGCACCAGGTCGGCACCGGCCTCGGCCAGCCCGAGTGCCATCTGCTTACCCAGCCCGGTTCCGGCGCCGGTGACCAGCGCCCGCCTGCCCTCCAGGCTCAACAGCCTCAAGCCCATCTCGCCTCTCCTTTCCGTCAGTTCACAGACGTGGGGACGCCGTCCGGGCCGCCCCGCAGGCCGGCCGGGATGATGCCAGCCATCAAGTGGACGAGCTGCGGCTGGGTGACGCTCGCGGCCGGGCCGTCGAAGACGACCTGGCCGAGCCGCAGCACGACGATGCGATCTGCCACGGAGAACACCGTTTCGATGTCGTGGGTGATCATCAGGATCGCGGCGTTGCGGGCCGCGAGCGCGCGGATCAGCGCAAGGACACTCTCGGTCTGGGCGACACCCAGCGCCGCGGTCGGCTCATCCAGGATCACCAGCGCCACGCCCCGCTCGGCGACGCGGGCGATGGCGACGGATTGGCGCTGGCCACCGGAGAGCGAACCGACCGGCTGGTGGTAGTCGTCCAGCGCGATGTTCAGCTCCAGCAGTCGCTCGCGGGCGATCTGCTCCGCGGCGGCATCGTCGCGCAGCGCGAGCGGCCCCCAGGAGGTGCGTACTGGCTCTTTGCCCAGCACCAGGTTGTGGGCGGCGCCCAGGTTCGGGCAGAGCGCCAGGTCCTGGTAGACGGTCTCGATCCCGGCGGCGCGGGCAGCGGCCGGGCTGTCCAGCCGCAGCGGCCGGCCGAGCAGCTCCATCATCCCCTCGTCGGGCTGCAGCACCCCGCTGATCATCTTGATCAGCGTACTTTTGCCGGCGCCGTTATCGCCCACCAGGCAGACGATCTCCCCGGCCGCGACCGCCAGGCTCGCCTGGCGCACCGCGGCGATCGAGCCGAAGCTCTTGGACAGCTCCCGGGCGCAGAATACCGTCTGGCCGGGCGGAGTCGCGGCCCGGGCCGGCGCCGGGGCCGTTCGGCGCTGCTCCACCTCGGCCCGCAGCACGCCACGGGTGTCTGTTCGCGCCTCCCGGGTGACGCTGCGCGCCCGGCGATAGGCGGCGTACTGGTCGGCCGCCAGCGCCAGCAGTAGGATGCTGCCGCGGGCGATCTGCTGGTACCAGTCCTGGAGCCCGGCGAAGATCATCCCAGCGTTCAGCACCCCGATGGTGACGACCCCGATGAACACGCCGAGCGGGTGGCCGGAGCCGCCGGTGAAGCCGACCCCGCCCAGGATCACCGCGGTCAGCACGTCGAACTCGAAGCTCAGCCCGATCGCCGGCGTCCCGCTGCCCAGCCGGGCGGTGGCCAGCACCGCCACCAGCCCCATCAAGAAACCGTTGAAGGCGTACAGCCCGGTGACGAGGGTGTCTGTCTGGACGCCGTTCAGCCGAGCCGCGGCGGCGTTGCCGCCGATCGCGTAGGTGCGCAGCCCAACCACGGTGCGGGTGAGCACCAGGCCGCCCAGCACGAACACGACCAGCGCCACCAGCACCGGGACCGGCATCGGCCCGAGATATGTCCGGCCGAGCGCGAGGAACCCGGCCGGGAAGCCGAACACGGAGACACCGCCGCTGACTACGTAGGCGAGCCCGCGGTAGATCGCGGTGGTTCCGATCGTCACGATGAGCGGCGAGATCTTCAGCACCCGCACCAGCAGCCCGTTCACCAGCCCCAACAGCGTCCCGAGTGCGAGCGCGACCACGACGGTGAGCGCCGGGTTCTGGGTGGCGCGGGCGACGACGGCGCTGACGATCGAGATCAGCGCGTACTGGCCGCCGATCGACAGGTCGACATTGCCGGAGATGAGCAGGAACGCCTCCCCGACCGCGGCGATGGCGATGGAGGAGGTGCTGAGCAGGATCGTGAAGCCGTTGCTCACGGTCAGGAAGTTGTCGAAGGCGACCCCGAAGAACAGGATCAGGGCCAGGCAAAGCAGCGCCAGCCCGAGCCGATTCATCGGGTCCCAGGCCCGCGCCGCGCGGCGCGGACTCCGCGCTCGGAGCAGGCTCAGCCTCGCAGTTGCCATCTCCGCTCTCCCGCGGCCGCCCCCGGGCTAAGCGGAGAAGTCGATGAAGTTCTGGCGGGTGTCGTAGCTGATGCTGCCGAGCATGGTGAAGTACGTCGAAGCGGACTTCCAGGTGTTGCGAACGTCGTCCATCGACGCCTGGAAGGCGTCGATCGTCTCCCCCGAGTTCAGCTCGATCGCGTTGAACTGCATTACCTGCGGAATCGTCTTCCCCTCCAGCCAGTCGGCGGCGAACTGGCCCCAGGCATAGCCCATCATCGGGTAGGCGAAGGCGAAGCTGGCTTTGTAGGGACCGCCCTGGCGCACCTTGTTCAACGCCTCCTTGTCGCCGTCGATTCCGGAGATGTAGATCTTGTCGTTGGCCTTGCCCGCGGCTTCCAGCGCCGCCAGCGCCCCCAGGCAGAGGGTGTCGCCGCCCAGGATAACGTTGACGTCCGGGTGCGCCTGGAGCACGGTGTTCATGGTGTTGAAGCCGGCCTCGTTGGTGATCTTGCCGGCGTTCACGTCGCTGACGATCTCGACACCCGGGCCGGCCGTCTTCACCCCGTCCAGCACCCCCTTGTGGCGGGCGATCAGCACCTCGATGGTGTCGATGTTGAAGTAGTGGACCTTGGCCTGGCCGTTCAGGTTCTCGGTGATCCACTTCGCCGCCGCCAGCCCCTGGGTGTAGCCCACCTTGTACTGGTCGGCTACCGCCTGTACCGTGCTCGGCGGGGTGACCAGCGACATCACCGCGATCCCCTGGTCAATCGCCTGCTGCATCAGCGGCTTCTGGGCGTTGGCGTCCAGCGGCTGGATGCACAGCGCCGCGATTCCACGCTGCAGGAAGGTGTTGATCTGCTCGATGTTCTTGGCCGAGTCGTCGTTGGCGATCGCGGTAATGAAGTCGAGCCCACGGTCCTGCGCCGCCAACTGGATCGAATTGGTGATCGCCAGGAAGAACTCGGCGTCGGAGGTGTTCGCCCAGGCGATGCGGGCCGGCAGGTCCGGCTTGGACCCGACGCTGTCGCTCGGGACGAACGGCTGAAGCTGGCTGGTGGCGGTGACCTTGCCGGGGGTGGGCGTCGGCGTGTCGTCGGCGGCGACGATGAACCCGGCCGAGCGCGTCGGCGCGGCCAGCGCAGAGGAGGAGACTGCAGCGAGCAGAGCGGTCGCGCCGCCAAGGCCGAGCAGCCGCAGCATCTGCCGCCGCGAGACTGTGCGAGGGGCTGGAGAAGCCGACATACATGTCCTCCCAGAGTATGGCCAGAATGTGAACGACGGGTTGGCTGTGCCGGAGACCTCTTCAGCATCCCGCCAGCGAGGAGCATGGCGGGATGGGGCCTGTACCTCGCCCTCCTTTCGCCGTCGCGCCGGGGTGCTGGGGTGGACCACCCCCAGGCCGTGCCTGGCCTCGGCCAGGTGTGCAGCGAAGCTACACGACTGTTCGCAGTTTGTCAACACTGTCCAGAAACAGCGGCATGAGGAACGGCCAAGCGGGGCAGGCTCGCGGGCGAGGCCAGCCGCGCGCCGCTGGCGCCATCGAACAGGTGGACTGCCTCGGGCGGGACGTGGAAGCCGAGCGGGGCGTGGGGCGCGGCGCTGACGGCGCGGCTCGGGGTGATCGCGACGATGGTGGCCCCGCCCACGGCCAGATAGACGACGTCCGGGGAGCCGAGCCGCTCGACCAGCTTCAGCTCCGCGGTGTGCGGCAAGCTGCCGGCCGGGCCGACCTCCACTGCCTCGGGCCGGAAGCCGGGCAGCAGCTCCGGGGGTGGTGCTGCGAGGCCATTGGGCAGGGGGACCTGGAGGCTGCCCGCGTCCAGCACCGCGCCGGCCGCGGGGTCGGCCGCCAGCCGCGCCGGGAGAAGGTTCATCGGTGGGCTGCCCAGGAACGTGGCGACGAAGGTGTTGGCCGGGCGATCGTACACTTCCAGCGGCCCGATCTGCTGGACCCGCCCCTTGTTCAGTACCACCACCGTGTCGGCCAGCGTCATCGCCTCTCGCAGTGCTCAGTGGGACAAGATCCCGTGAGCGACGCATTGCAGGCGATCGAGGTGGCCAGCGCCATTACCTCCGAAAATGGGACTGGCCGAAGGAGCGCGCTGGCCGCCCTGGGCAGGCGACACCGAGAGTTGTCCGAGGTCTAACACGGCGGTAACGCTGTGGCTGAGCTTGTGGCACAGCGGCTGCATAAACAGAAGTGGTAGGAGTGGGCCAGAGCAGAGCCCCGAAGATGGAGGAGAACAGCCGATGCGGACACCACGGACGCTCGCATACCTGATTGGCTCGTTCGGAATGCTCGCGTGGACGACGGTCGGTAGCGCCGCTGCGCAGCAGGCGCCGGACCCGGCCACGAACTGGGTCGCCAATCACCCCGAGGTGGTGATGGATTGGGCAACCAACCATCCGGATGCCATGATCGACTTCATCACCAACCATCCGGAGGCGTTCATCGACGTTATCAATAACCACCGCCAGGCGTTTATTGACGAGGTCACCAACCACCCGGATGCCTTCCTGGATGAGGTGGCGAACCATCCGGACGCGGTGATGGACGAGATCGCCAACCACCCGCACGCGTTCATTGCCGAGGTGAACAACCACCGCGACGCCTTTACTGACTTCACCCGCAATCACTGGGATGCGTTCACCGACGCGCTGGCGAACCACCCGGACGCCGTGCGGGACGAGATCTTCAATCACCCGGACGCGATGCAGGCGCTGATTACGAACCATCCACAGGCGTTCGCCGACTTGATGAACGCGCTGCAGCACGGCTAATCCGCGGGGTCTTCAGGCACCTGGCCTGGTTGGTATAGGGAGCAGGGCCGCGGCCGATCGGCCGCGGCCCTGCCGCGTTTGTCGAGCCCCGGGGAGCAGGGGCAGCGGTGCGAGGCGAACGCGGCGGCCTGGCTTACTTGAAGTGGCTCAGCGCCAGGGGCCGGGCCCAGCGGGAGCTCTTAGCTCGGGCGCGGTGGACGGGCTCGGTGTACACCCGGCTCCAGGCGATCTGCCCGTCTCGGACCCCCAGGATCATCACTCCGTGCGCCTCGACTGCAGTCCCGCGCCCAGCCAGTGTTCCAGAGCCGAGCAGCTCGATCCAGATTGCGTCCTGCTCGACCGCGGCACGCAGGACTTGCATGCGAAAATTCGGGACGTGGGTGAAGATCGCGGCCCAATTCTCCCGCACCCGCTCCCGACCGCGGAAGCTGCGCTCGGGGTAGAAGAGGTGCTCGTTGCACAGGTCTTCGGCGAAGCAGGCGGCGACGGCGTCGGCGTCGTGCCTGCTGATAGCTCCGAGCAGGCGGTCCAACACCGCCGCTGGGCTCAACTGGTCCTCTGCATCCATTACGCAGCTCCTTGTTCCAGGCTTCCGGTGCTCCGGGGCTGATTGCCAGCCAGCATACGCTCCGCGAGCGACTTCGCCGTGAACGCGCTGCGTCCGGGCCTGCCGCACGACAGCCACGGATTAAGGGGATAGGTACGCCAGCCTGCCGTTTCACGCTGGGAGCACTGACGTCCTCTACGCAGTGAAATGGCCCGGGGCAGAGCTCAGGATCTCCTGGCCATCCCCGGGTCCCCCGGGACCTCCGCCTCTGCCGGGTAGTACCTCCGTCGCTGACACCAGTCCGCCACGCGCCCAATGGAATGAGTGGCGGCCCTGGACCAGGCGACGGTCGAACGATCGGCGCCGGAGGGGGATCCTGGCGGCCGGGAGAGGCGAGGAGTGACACGAGGCAGGACGCCTGAACCGCCCTGGGTGCTGATCGTCCACCCGGATCCGCTGATGCGCGAGGCGCTGGCCTGGGCGCTGCGCGCCGCCGAGCTGCCGGTGGAGACTGCTGGCGACGCCGAGGAGGCGCTGCGCCTGGCCCGAGCACGCCGCCCGGACGCGGTGGTGCTGGACTGGCAGCTCGCGCCACCCCACGCGCCCAGGCTGGTGCGGCGGCTGCGACGGCGCTGGGGGCGCTCCCTGCTGATCCTGGTGCTCGTCGCAGACGGCTACCTGGGGGCGCCGGCCCCGCGGCAGGCGGACGTGAGCTATGTGGAGCATCCAGTAGCCCCAGAGAGCCTGGCCGCGCTCGTTCGGCGAGCGCTGGCGGCGCGAGCGGCCGGGTAGGCGTGAGGCGGCGCCTGGCAGGTGTGAGCCGAGGGAGCCAGAGAGCGCCAGGTCGGTTCAGAACGACGGCGGGGTGCCGGCGCTGATGGCGATTACCGGGATCGTCCCCGGGTTCACCAGCCGGTGGGGGATCGAGCTGTCGAAGGTGATCGCGTCGCCCTCCTCCAGCACGAACAGCTCCTCGCCATAGTAGAAGTGCGCCGTCCCCTGCAAGATGAGCTGGCTCTCTTCCCCCTCGTGGCTCCAGCCGACCGCTGGGACCGCCTGCCCGGGCCGAACCTCGATCTGGACGAACTCCAGCCGCCCCTGGAGGTCCGGGGAGAGGAGCTCGTAGCGGATCTGCGACGCGGGCAGGCTGAGCACCTTGCGCTCGCCGCGCCGCACCACTCGGGCTCGGGCCTGTCTGGCAGCCGGGAGCGGGGCTACCCCGTTCGGGCTAACGGCATCTTCCGGCTCGTCGAAGAGCATCCCGACCCGGATGTCCAGGGTGTTGGCGATGCGACGGAGCACGTCTACCGACGGGCTGGAGGTTCCCCGTTCGATCTGGCTGATCAGGCTGCGTGACACGCCTGCCCGGCGAGCCAGCTCGCTGCCGCTCAGCCCTCGCTGCATGCGTAGCTTGCGAATGTGCTGGCCAAGCACGTCCGATCTCGCCCTCCATCTGGTGTCGAGCACGCTCCGCCCCGTGCTCGGGTGACACAAGCATATAGTATAGCTTTACACCTACTGTGATCGTGGACAGCGGCCGGCATGCCCGACGCAGCGGGGCAACCAGGGTCTGTCAGCCGAGCGGGACAAGCGACGAGCCGCCCGCATCGCGCGGGCGGCTCGAAGGGCTGAGGGACGTGTGGCGCCGCTCGCGGTCGCGGCGCCCGGCGGCAGCGCGCCTAGCTGGCGGCGCCGTCGCGGTCGCCACAGCCGAGCAGGCCGTTCGCGCACGCCCCGGTCGCGACGAGCGGAAGCGGTGGCGTGGTAAGGAGCTGGGCCGCGGCGGCCCGGCGCCACGGGCGCCCGGTCTCCGGACGCGCCGCCGGGCTGATGAACGCGCCGGGGCGATGGGACCAGGTGAGGCCGTACACCGCCAACTGCTCCTCCTTGCTGCTCGGCCGCGGCCGGCTATCGGCGCCCCAGCGGAGCGAGGCGAGCGCGAGCGCGAGGAACAGGCCAACGAACACCAGTGCTTCCATGATCTGCCTACCTTTCTCGGGCGAGTGCTGGCTCGCCACACGACGGGACCTGACCGTCCAGGCGCGCGGCGAGAGCGCGGAGCGCCTGGGCCAGGATGGTGCGGGGACCGGGGTGATGGGAACGGACCTGGCGGGCCAGCCGGAGCTGGCGGGCCTCGGCCTCAAAGCGGTCCAGGCGCTCCTGGACCTGCCAACTGAAGAAGTCGAGCTCGTGCACCGGTGCCTCCCGACTGTGAGCAGTACGACGGACACTGCCCAGAGATGAAACCCCCGGGCCGCGCCGCCGTGAAAGGGCGAGCGCCCCTTGCTTCGAGCTGTGTAACCGTCTATACTGCTTGAGATAGTTACATCATACGCCGGTCTTGCTAACCTGTCAAGTACTTTTAGAGGGTTACATCTATGATGCTGGGCGGCGCTGCCCTTCCTTCCGCCGGGACGCTCCGGCCGATCACTCCAGCGCAGGAGTTCGATCTCTCCGCTGGCTGCCTCTGTCTCGACTTCGCGAATACGGTGAGCCGTCGCCCGTTGGATCCGCCCCTGGAGCGGCTGCATGGCTTTGCCGACCTTGTCACCTGGAGCCGGCTGGCCGGCCTCCTCGATGCGGCGGAGGCCGAGGTGCTCCTCGCCGAGGCGGCGCGCCGGCCAGCGGAGGCCGAGGCGGTGCACGTCCGGGCGATCGCGCTGCGCGAGGCGATCTTCCGTATCGTCTCCGCCACAGCCTCCGGCCAGGTGCCGGCCGAGGTGGACGTGGCGACACTGAACGACGAGCTGCGGCGGGCGCTGGCCCACGTGCGCCTGGTTCCGTCAGCGGGCCGGTTCGAGTGGGGCTGGGAGCCGGACGAACGCGCCCTGGACCGGCTGCTCTGGCCGATCGCCCGCTCGGCCGCCGAGGTGCTCACCGGCGCTGACGTAGATAATCTGCGGGTCTGCGAAGGCCGGACCTGCCGCTGGCTCTTCCTGGACACCACCCGGAATCACAGCCGCCGCTGGTGCGACATGAAGACCTGCGGCAACCGCGCCAAAGTGCGTCGCCACTACGAGCGGCGCAAGGGGGTGGGCGCCCAGGCGCGCCGATAGAACTCCCTCCGCTACGGCAGCCGGCGGACTTCCTCCACTCGCCCCTCCAGGCTGGACTCGGCGTCCAGCAGGGTGCGGCGCAGCGCGCGCAGCGTCTCCGGGTCCGGGCGCTCCCAGAGCCCGCGGTTCGCCGCCTCCACGAGCCGCTGGGCGGCGTCGCGCAGCGCCCAAGGATTGCTCTGGCGGAAGAACTCCTGCATGGCGGGGTCCAGCACGTAGGTGCGCGCGAGCTGGTCGTACATCCAGTCGTCCACCACGTCCGCGGTCGCGTCGTAGCCGAACAGGTAGTCCACCGTCGCCACCAGCTCCAGCGCCCCCTTATAGCCGTGGCGGGTGATCGACTGGATCCACTTCGGGTTGACCACCCGCGAGCGGAACACCCGCAGCGCCTCCTCCTTCAGGTCGCGCACCCGGGCCCGGGCCGGGTCGGAGGTGTCGCCGAAGTAGCGGTGCGGTGGCTTGCCGGATAGGGCGCGGATGGTGGCGATCATCCCGCCGTGGAACTGCAGGTAGTCATCCGAGTCGAAGATGTCGTGCTCGCGGTTGTCCTGGTTCTTGGCCGCCACCTGCACCCGGCCGAGCACGGTGCGGAACTCGTCGCGGGCGTCCACCCCGGCGGCGTCGGCGGTGTAGGCGTAGCCGCCCCAATTCACGTAGGCCTCGGCGAAGTCGGCGACGCTGGACCAGTTCGACTCATCGATGAGCGGGAGGATGCCGGCGCCATAGGTGCCGGGCTTCGAGCCGAAGACGCGGTAGAGCGCCCGCCGCCGCGCCTCCTCGGCCGAGCGGCCCTGGGCCCGCTGGCGGGCCAGGTCGGCCAGGTAGCGCTTGCGGACGAAGTTGTCCTCCGGATGCTCGTCCAGCTCGGCCACCAGGCGCACCGCCTCGTCCAGCACCGCGATCACGTGGGGGAAGGCATCGCGGAAGAAGCCCGAGATGCGGCAGACCACGTCGACGCGCGGCCGGCCAAGCCGCTCCAGCGGGACGACCTCCACTCCTACCAGCCGCCGGCTCTCCGGCTGCCAGCACGGCTTGACCCCGAGCAGTGCCAGCACCTGGGCGATGTCATCGCCGTGGGTGCGCATCGCGCTGGTGCCCCAGATGGACAGCCCGACGCTCTCCGGATAGCGCCCGGTCTCGCGCCGGTAGCGCTCGAGCAGCTCGGCGGCGAGCTGCTCGCCGACTCGCCAGGCGGCGCTGCTGGGCAGGGTGCGCGGATCGATCGCGTAGAAGTTGCGCCCGGTTGGCAGCACGTGGGCCATCCCGCGCGTCGGCGCCCCGCTCGGCCCGGCCGGAACGTAGCGGCCATCCAGCGCCCGCAGGAGATTGCCGATCTCGTCTTCGGTACGGCGCAGGTTCGGCACCAGCTCGTCGCAGACGAAGCGGAGCACCTGCTCTACCTGCCTCCGGGCCTCGCCGGGCGCCGCGGCCGGCAGAAGGCGGCGCAGCGCCGGGACAATGGCGGCGGGCGCGAACGGAGCAGGGGGCTGAGCGCCGTCCAGACAGGCCCCCTCGCCCTCGCCCGCCAGCGCTGCCACCAGCGCTTTGGCGGCGCGGTCGATCTCCTCCACCGCGTCGGCATTGCTTCGCAGCGGCCGGCCGGCACGGGCCTCCAGGGTCGGCAGGGGGGTGGGCAGGCGGGCGCCCAGATCACCCAGGAGCGCCTCCAGGTCCGCGCCGAAGCAGGCAGCGACGGCGGCGCGCAGGCTGGGGACGTACAGGTTGGGCAGGCGGACCAGGGCGAGGATGAGGTCGACCAGCGCCTCACCCTGAGGCACCTCGCCCAGGGTATGCAGGCCGTTGCGGATCTGCAGCCCGGCCAGCTCGCAGAGGTAGCCGTCGATGTTCTCGATCAGGTGGGCGAAGTCCTTGCCGCGCATCTCGGCCAGGGTGACCGGAGTGCCCTCCTCGGTCAGCTCGTCGTCCCAGGGGTGGGTGTGGTCGCCCAGCGCCTGCTGGCGCTTGAGCATCGCCTTCAGGTCCTCGTCCAGCCTGGCCGCGGTGAACAGCTCCCAGATCTGCTGCTGGATCAGCGGCAGCTTGGCTGGATCGAGCATCTCCACCTGGTAGTACTCGTCCACCAGCCGGGCCAGCTTGTCGAGCTGGCCGTAGGCGTCGGCGGTGGTGAGGGGCGGGGTCATGTGATCCACCACCACCGCGTGGGCGCGGCGCTTCGCCTGCGCCCCCTCGCCGGGGTCGTTGATGATAAACGGGTAGATCAGCGGGAGATCGGCCTGGAACAGGTCCGGGTAGCAGGTGCCGGATAGCCCCACGCCCTTGCCGGGGAGCCACTCCAGGGTGCCATGCTTGCCGACGTGGACGATGGCGTCCGCACCCCAGCCCTCGGGCGGCGGGGCGGCGAGCCAGCGGTAGAAGGCGGTGTAGTGGTGGGTGGGGGGCAGGTCGGGCATATGGTAGATCAGGTTCGGGTCCAGCCCGTAGCCACGCGGCGGCTGGATGGCGACGAAGGCATTGCCCAGCGCCAACCCGGCGACGGCGATGCGCCCGGCGGCGACGTAGGCGTCGCCCGGCGGCGCCCCCCAGCGTCCCTCGATCTCCCGCTGGTTCTTCGCCGGCAGCGCCGCGAACCACTCCTGGTACTGCTCTGCCGGCACCCGCGCCGCGGCCTGGCGAAGCTGCGCCTCGGTGAGCAGCTCCAGATCGTAGGAGCAGCGATCCACGAGCATCTGCAGCAGCGCGTCCCCGCTTTCGGGGATGTCCCGCACGTCGTAGCCAGCCTGCTTGAGCGCCCGCAGGACGCGGATGAGCGAGGCGGGGGAGTCGAGCCCGACCGCGTTGGCGATCCGCGACGCCTTAGCGTTGTAGTTGGTGAGCACGAAGGCGACGCGCTTCTGGGCGTTCGGCTTCCGCCGCAGCACCGCGAAGCGGCGGGCGAGCCCCACCAGGCGAGCGATGCGCTCCGGATCGGGCATGTACTGAATGACCGGGCAGCCGAGCGCGCGCGCCGTGGGGCCCGAGCTGGCCGCCGCAGAGTCTTCGCCACAGGCGCAGCGCGTCTCAGCCGCCCCGAGAGTGGGGACAGCGCCCGGTTCCATGGCCTGCGCTGCTCGGGCATCCGGCGCCGCGTGGGAGCAGACCGAGCCACGCCCAGGGTCGACCGTTTCTTTGAATGAGATCGGGACGGTAATAATGCGGCCATCGAACTCGGGGATGGCGACGTTCATCGCGGTGTCCAGCGGGCCCAGGCCGCGCGGGGAGGCCTCCCACAGGGCCCGGCTCATGCTGGCGTTGATCGCCTGGAGCACCGGCACGTCGAGCCGGGTGAGCGCCTCGACGGACCAGCCGCTCGGGGTGGGGCCGTCGGTGACAAAGGTGCCCATCGCGAAGCTCATGGTGGTGACCAGCACGTCGACGATCGGCCGGCCATCCTGCAGGAAGTAGCGCAGCGCGGCCGGCAGATCGCCGTCGTCGTTGTCCTTCAGCGAGTAGGCGAAGACGGGCAGCGCGTTGAGCCCCTGGCGGTCGCACTCGGCCACCAGCGCGTCGACGAAGTCGGTGTTCCCGCTCTGCAGGTGGGAGCGGTAGAAGAGGATGCCGACCGTGGGCCGGGCGGGGTCGCACTGGGCGCGCCAGGCCTCCAGCGTCGCGACGCCGCGTCCGGGCAGATACACCCCGTGGCGGGGCTGCTCGGCCGGGCGGTCGAAGCCGAAGCCCGTCGCCAGCAGGTGGTCGCTGAGGAAGCGCAGGAGCTGCTCGACGTTCTCCGGCCCGCCGAACTGGAGGTAGGCGAACGCCTCGTGGGCGACGGGCACGCCGACGTTGGAGAGCGCGGTCAGCTCCGGGTCCAGCGCGTCGGTGCCAGGCAGGCAGAGCAGCCAGGTGTCGCGCACCTGGGCGTCGCGCACCAGCCGCTCCAGCCCGTGGGCGAAGCTGGCCCGGCCGCCGAGCAGGCGCAGGATGACGACCTCGGCGCGCGGTAGCTCGGCATCCAGAAAGGCGTCCACGTCCTGGTCCGTCTTCAGGTAGCTCAGGTTGGCGGCGCGCACGGGTGGGAAGTCGGGCGGCAGGCGCCGCAGCGCCTTGCTGAGCGCTAGCAGATCGGTATCGGCGTGGGTGAGGAAGAGGAAGCCCTCGGGAACGACCTCCAGGCCGCGCGGACGAGCCGGGCGGCGGTCGTCCAGGTGCTGGCCATCCGGGCGGTCCTCCCAGGTGAAGCCGGTGAAGTAGTAGTTGGCCAGGTCTGGCGGCGGGGGGAGGTAGGCATCGGCCTCCAGCATCCGATCGATGTAGTCAAAGAGGGCCAGGATCTGCTGCTCGGTGTCCAGCGAGTGGAAGAAGATGGAGCGGCCGTCGAACAGCAGCAGCGCCACGTTGGCGAGCGGGCAGGGCCCCAGGCAGCCGCCCTGGGTGAGATGGACGCGGTTGCGCAGCTTCCGCCGCTCCCACTCCTGGTGATAGAGGTCCACCGGGACCGGGGCGTAGCCGCGATCCGTGTGGCCGCAGCAGCAGCCAGTGGCGCAGACGAACAGGTGGCCCTTCTTGCGGACCACGTTGACGGTCTTGCCATCGGAGCGGAGGACGAGGTTGCGCCTCAGCGGGCCACGCGAGGACGGAGTGGTCATTGGGTGGTCTCGCAGCGGATCAGGGCGACGCGGTCGTGCATCCGTACCCGGTAGCCGCCGTCGGGCAACGGCTCGAACAGGCGCGGCAGCAGCGCCTGGCAGCGCTGGAGCTCGTCGGCGGTCGGATCGGGCCAGCAGGCGAGCGCCCGCGCCGCCTCAGCCTCGGTCGGATACTGGCGCCAGGAGGAGATTCGCAGCAGCTCCACCTCGGCGTCGGCGCCCAGGTCGTACAGCACATTCAGCAGGTGGACGTAGTCGGGTCCCGGGCGATAGCGCCCGGGGGCGATCAGGGCGCGGGCAGCGCGCTCCCAGGGCTGGGCGCGGCCGACGCTCCAGACCACCAGCAGCCGCTTGCGTGCCGCGGCGAGCAGTCGCTCGGCCAGCGGCGCTACGTCGCGGACGCGGTAGAGCGCGTTGGCGGCCAGCACCACGTCGTGCGGTGGCAGGGGGATGTGCTCGAAGTCGGCCTCGACGATGGCGATGTTGCCCCGTGGCGCCCGCCGCATATTGTCGCGCAGCTCGGCCAGCATCGCGGCCGAGTAGTCTACTGCGGTGATGCGGGCCGCGCGGTGGGCGATGGGCAGGGTGAAGCCGCCGGTGCCGGCGCCCAGCTCCAGCACCGTGTCGCCCGGCTCGACCCAGCGCAGCACGCGGGCGACGACCTCTGGGACACGCGCGGCCAGGCACTCGGCATGATAGCCAGGGGCGATCCGGGCCCAGAAGGCACGGTCGAGGGCAGGGTCGAGCCGGTTGGTGCCATCGGTCGAGCGCTCCTGCAGGCAGCGCCAGGTGGCGGCTGGGTTCCAGGGCGAGGCCGAGAGGGTGGCGGGTTCGAGCACGTGCCTCCAGCCAGCGGCGGGGGTGCGCGGAGCACAAACCGCCCGGCTGCGCTGGCAGCCGGGCGAGCAGGCCCCACGAGGGTGGGAGGCTACCATCCGCCTGGCCGAACCGCAACCGCCCGCCAGGCTTCCTGGCTGCTGCACCCGGGAGCACAGGTCTACGGGTGGCCGCGTCCCCAGCGAGCGCGCCGGAACATCCGCCGCAGTGTCCGCTGCGTAGATTGGGCAGACAACGCCGGAGCAGGGGGAGCCATGATCGCGCGATGCCATGCCTCGTTGACAACCGCCAGGAAAGGCTGGGCGGCACTGCTGGTGCTCTCGCTGCTCCTGTTCGCGGCTTCCGTGATCGCGGAGGCGGCGGGGGCGCCACCCATCGTGTGGATGGGTGGTGGGCACATGGACGTCAGTTCGGTGGCGATCTCGCCCGATGGAGCGCTGATCGCCTCGGGCAGCGCTGGCGACGAGACGATCAAGCTCTGGCGGACAGCGGACGGAACGCTGGTGCGGACGCTGGCAGCGCACCTCGCCTCAGTGTACAGCGTAGCGTTCTCCCCGGATGGACAGTTCATCGCTTCCTCGGGCGACGTCAACTTCGGCAGCGGGGACGTCAACGTGAAGCTCTGGCGCGTCTCCGACGGAACGGTGGTTCGGACCTTTCGTGGGTCGCTGCTCATCTCCTATAGCGTCGCTTTTTCGCCCGATGGCGCGCTGCTCGCCGCTGGGAAGGGCTCGACTGTGGAGCTCTTCCGCGTCTCCGATGGGGCGCTGCTGAGAACGCTGCGCGGGCACAGCTTCAGCGTTTTCTCGGTCGCCTTCGCGCCCAGTGGCAGCTTCCTTGCCTCGGGCAGCGGCGACAACACCGTCAAGCTCTGGCGGGTGTCCGACGGGGCGCTGCTGAGGACGTTGCAGGGGCACACCTTCTTCGTCTCCTCGGTGGCCTTTTCGCCCGACGGGCGACGGCTCATCTCCGGGAGCTGGGACAAGACCGTCAAGGTCTGGCGCCCTGACACCGGGGCCTTGCTCGGGACGCTCACCGGCCACACGGATGCCGTGACGACGGTGGCCTACTCGCCCGATGGCACGACGATCGCCTCCGGCAGCGCCGACAATACCATCAAGCTCTGGCGCGCCTCGACCGGGAGCCTGCTGCGGACGCTGAGCAGCCCCGGCGTCGTCTCCCTGAGCTCGGTCGCCTTCGCCTCGGATAGCCAGAGCCTGATCTCCGGGAGCCACGACAGCCATCCCCGGCGCTGGCGCGTCGCGGACGGCGTCCTGCTCGCGACATATGGACACCACACGGGCGGCGTCATGGCAGTCGCGTTCGCGCCCGTCGGCGGAACCTTCGCCTCAGGTGCAGCCGACTTCACCGCCCGGATCTGGGACGCCGCGGTTGGTACGGAGCTCCACACCCTGGAGGATGCCAACGACGTCATCAACAGCGTGGCCTACTCGCCAGATGCCAGCCTGCTCGCGGGAGCCGCCGGCTCCCCGCCGCCCGATACCCGCGACAGGCGGATCTTCCTCTGGCGGGTGGACACCGGCGCCCTGGTGCGGACGATGCCCGGGCATCTGGGGGGGAGCACGAGCGTGGCGTTCTCGCCCGATGGGCAGACGCTGGCCTCTGGCGGGCGAGACAGCCTGGTGAAGCTGTGGCGCGTCGCTGATGGCACGCTGCTGAAGAGCTTCGCGGGGCAGCCGGGAGGGATCACCGCGGTGGCCTACACGCCCGATGGCCAGACGGTGGTCTCCGCGAGCAACGCCGGGACTGTCTTCTTCCGCCGAGTATCGGATGGCACGGTGATCCGGACAGTCACTGCACCGAATGGCATCGCCGCCATGGCCCTCTCGGCGGATGGGTCGCTCCTGGTCACCGGGGAGTCCGCGTACGGCAGCAACGTCCACATCTGGAACGCCACGACTGGAGCGCTCGTCCGCACGCTGGCGGGGCACGCCAACGGCTTCGTGCAGGGCGTCGCGATCACCGGCGATGACCAGACCGTGGCCTCCGGCTCGGGCTTCGCGCGCGAGGTCAAGCTGTGGCGCGTCTCTGACGGCGCGCTGCTTCAGACCTACGACCGGGAGACCGGCTGGGGCATCATCCCTCAGCTCCCGGTGGCGTTCGCGCCGGACGGCCTGACCTTCGGCTACGGCCGCACGGACGCAACGGTCGTCGTCGCCAGCACCCCGAGCTAGCGAGCGCGCCAGCGGCAGCCCGGGTTCGGGGCGGGGCGCCGCCGCCGTTCGCAGGCAGCGGCGGCGCCGTGCTCGACCCTGCCGACTGTCGCTGCCCGCGCCAGCACTCCCTGGCAGACGTGGCCAGCAGCCACCCGGATATCGGCCTGCTGGCCCGGGCCAGGCGGCAGCCGGGCTGGCATGCTCCGCCACAGGCCCCCGTCGGGAGCCAGGCCCTACCGCGCTGCCGCCTGACAGACCAAAGGCAGGGCTACTAGGCGTTTATCACCGGGCAAATCCTTTCAGCAGGAGAGATCGCCCCATGGACATGAATCTGGTTGGGGCCGCTTTCTACTGGCTCGTGACGCTGGCCGTGATCGCCGGCACGCTGCTCTGGCCGAGCCGGAGCGCCAAGCCCCGCCACGTCCCCGCCCGGATACGGCGCCCGGCGGCGCACACGCGGCTGGCGCAGCGGCGGTAGGGCGCAGCGGGTCCAACGCGCTGGCGCGGCCGGCCGCGTGTCCGATGGGCGCACCGGGGCCCCGGTTCGGCACAATGTGCCTCGCGCTCCGCGGCGCACCGGAACAGCGACACCCGCGGGGAAGCAGCGGCGGTGAGGCGGAGCGCGGAATAGAGGAGCGCCAGTGACGATTACGATCCGACATTCGCTGTACTGGAGCGGTCCGGACCTGATCGGGATCGACTCCATCGTCGAGCCGGGGAGCTACTGGCAACGGGTAATGAGTGCCCCGCTCATCGAGGCGCGCGATCAGCCCGGGGTGGGTCGGGTGGCCCTGCCCAGCGGGCAGAGCCCGGCGGTATTGCTGGAGCTGGTGCTGGAATGGGTGCGCCAGGCGGAATTCCCCACCCTGCCCAGTCGTGCCAGCTCGCACTTCGTCTGGGAGGACGAGGCCTGGGCGCGCAAATACCACGAGACGCTGCGGAACGCTCGGCTGTACGAGGTGCAGCCGGTGGGCGATGCCCGGCTGTTCCGCGCCGACTACACCCTTGGCAACGCCTTCCGCGAGGGCGACACCCTTGCCAAGCTGATCGACCGCGCCCGGCGATACTGGCGCGGCGAGAGGACCGGGCAGTCGGAGATCCTGATCCAGGGGTCCATCCAGGTGATTCGCGTCATCATCTGAGGCGTGGCCCCGAGCCAGCCGCGGGAATCACGGCGCTTTCACAGCCCCTTTATTACGCTGGAAGCGCCCGGAGGCGATGACGCCCCGGGTTGGAGTGGAGGGGCTCCATGCGACAGGAATGGCTGTTCGAATGTGGCCGCTGTGGGGCGCTCCTGTGGCTCGCCCGCCCCACGGATCCGCTGCCCCCGCACCAGCGGCCATTCCCGGACGTTCCCTGCTTCCAGGCGGGCCAGCGCGGTATCTTTCGCGCCCGCCTCGGCGCGCCCGACGACGTCTCAGCCCTTCCGACGACACTCGCTCCCCTCACCACTTTTCAGGTCGGCCCTCCGCTTGACGGGCTCAGCCGGCCCTGCTAGGCTCGGCGCGGCTGAGCCGACAGCGCGGCACGCCGCGGTACGGAGGGGGAAAGAGATGCGACTGGGAGCGGGACTCATCCATGTTGGCCCAGTGCTGGGGCTGGTGGCTGGGGTACTGCTGGGCACCCAGGAGGCTGCGGCGGCCCGGGGACAGGTCGGCGCCCCAGGCGTCAACCGGTGGGCCAACTGGGGGATGGGACTGCCGGTGGTTCCTCCTGTCTCTTGGGCTGCCGCACTACCCCGGTGCAGACGCAGCGGCTGGCGGACGTGACCGCGATCAGCGCGGGGGGTATCACAGCCTGGCGCTGCGAGTCGGCACCTGACCGTCCCTCGGGCCCCGACGGCTGTCGGCGCTGGCAGGAGCGGGGCGGGGAGAGGGGGCGCCTCCGCCTGGCGCTTGACGCCTCGGCAGCGGTTTGGTATCCCCTCCGCTCACCGCTGCCCGGGGCGTAGCCAAGCGGGCGCGCCCGGGGCGCTGCTGGCGACAGACATGGGAGAGGGAGATGGACAGACGCGCGCTGAGGCTGCTCGCGGTGGTGCTTGCGATCGCGGCGCTGAGTACGCTCGCTGCCCACGCGGACGCCGTCGCGCCGTCGCCGGGCGGGATCATCACCATTCCGGTGGGGCTCAATCCAGATGGAATCGGGCTGAATCCGCAGACGAACCAGGTCTACGTGGCGAACCTGGGCGACAACACCGTGTCGGTGATCGACGGGGCAACCAACCAGGTCGTCAGCACGATCGGGGTCGGCAGCGGCCCGGCCGGCGTGGGCGTGAATCCCAGCACGGACCGCATCTTCATCACCAATTATTTCGGCGGGAACGTCTCGGTCATCAAGGGGTCCAGGCGCGCTGTGGTGGCGACCGTCGCGGTCGGCGTCAACCCGTATGGAGCCTGGTCCAACTCGGTCACCCGCCACACCTACGTGACGAACTACGGGAGCAACACCGTCTCGGTCATCGACGAGAACAGCAAGGGGACGATCGCGACCATCCCGGTGGGGCTGAACCCGATCGGGGTGGTGGCCGACCCGCACATCAATCGGGTGTACGTAGCGAACTTCGGCAGCAACACGGTGTCGGTGATCGACGGGGCGACCAACCAGGTGATCGCCACGATCCCGACCGGCAGCGCCCCGCAAGGGATCGCCGCGAACACCCGCAGCGGCCGGATCTACGTCACGAACAATTTCAGCAACACCCTCTCGGTGATCGACGAGACGACCAACCGGGTCAGGGCGACGGTGAGGGGGCTGAGCAGCCCGATCGGGGTGGGGGTGAACCCGCGCACCGGGCGGGTGTACGTGGCGAACTACGCCAGCAACACGGTGTCGAAGATCGATGGCGACACCAACACCATCCTCGAGAGCTTCCCCGTCGGCACCAACCCGCGCTGGGTCGTAGTGAACCCGGAGACGAACCGAGTGTACGTGACGAACTCCGGCGACAACACCGTTTCGGTGATCTAAGCGCGGGCCGCGAACCCGCTGTAGCCCCCATCGCGGCCACCCTTGCGCCGGCTATTGACTGACCGCGGGCTGGCGGGCACAATGGCGGCTCAGCCGTCCGCGCCGCGGGCGGTTGGAGCGAAACGAGAGCCGGGCACAGGCTCCGGGAAGGGACAGCGAGGGTGGCGCAGATGGACGCGCGCGAGATCAAGCAGCAGGCGCTCGAGCACCACATTTTCGGGCTGGCGAATCGGCAGCAGCTCCAGGAGGAGGGGCCGTTCATTTTCGCCAGCGCCGAGGGGATCACCGTCACCGACATTGACGGGAACCAGTATCTGGACATGATGAGCACGCTGACCCGGGCCAACTCGGTGGGCTACGGCCGCGAGGAGATCGCCCGGGCGGTGTACAACCAGCTCGTTGGGATGCATTACGCCGGCACAGTGGCGCAGGTGGCGGAGCCGACGATCCAGCTCGCGGCGAAAGTGGCGGAGCTGGCGCCGGGGCGGCTCACCGCCAGCTTCTTCGTGAGTGGCGGCTCGGAGGCGGTGGAGGCGGCGTTCAAGCTGGCCAAGCAGTACCAGTACCATCGCAACAAGCCGCGCGCCTTCAAGATCATCTCCCGCTCGCTCGCCTATCACGGAGCGACGATGGGGGCGCTGGCGGCGAGCGACTGGCTGGGGCAGCGCCACATCTCCGAGCCCGGCGTGCCCGGCCACACCCGCATCCCGGCGCCTACCTGCTATCGCTGTCCGTTCGGGCTGGAGTACCCGGACTGCGGGATCAAGTGCGCGACCTGGCTGGAGCGGGAGATCCAGCAGGAGGGGCCGGAGCTGGTGGCGGCGTTCATCGCCGAGCCGGTGATGCAGGCGCACGGGGTGCAGGTGCCCCCGCCAGAGTACTTCCCGATCATCCGCGAGATCTGCGACAAGTACGAGGTGCTGTTCATTGCCGACGAGGTGATCACCGGGTTTGGCCGCACCGGCGAGTGGTTCGCAATGAACCATTGGGACGTCGAGCCAGACATCATGACGGTGGCCAAGGCGATGACGAGCGGCTACTTCCCCATGGGCGCGGCGATCACCCGCAAGGAGATCGTGGATGCCCTGCCGGCGTTCCTGCACGTGCACACCTACAGCGGGCATGCCGCGGGCGCGGCGGCGGCGCTGGCCAATATCGCGATCTACGAGCGAGAGAACCTGATTGCGCGGGGGAAGGAGCTGGGCCAGTATCTGCTGGACGCGCTCAAGCCGCTGGAGCAGCACCCGATCGTCGGCCAGGTGCGGGGGCTCGGGATGTGGGCGGCGATCGACTTCACCGCGAACAAGCAGACGCGGGCGCCGTTCGAGGACGACACCGTGCGCGCGGTGGCGCGGCGGGTGCGCGAGCTGGGGGTGCTGGTGAGCCCGATCGGGACCGCGGTGGAGATGGCGCCGCCGCTGACCGCGCGGAAGGAAGACGTGGATCGGCTGGTCGCCGCGCTGGAGCAGGCGATCAACGACGTGGCTCGCGCCCGCAACCTGCTGTAGCGCGTCGCGCCGCGTCCAGGGGCGCGCGCTGGACACGGCAGCCAGGCCAGATCATGGACCTGTCTCGGCCCTCGGCGAGACACACGCGGCTCGCCGAGGGCCGAGTGTTGCTGGCCGCCCTCAGCCGACACGGGGGACTGGCCTGTCCCCGCCCGACGCTGCAGCGGGAAGTGGCCCGGTGCAGGCGCGCGAGCAGATAATGGGACACGGCTGGTACACCTGAGTCTGTTCCGACAGGTGCGGACGCGCCGGAGGCGAGATGGCTCACCCCGACCTGGAGCGGCAGCTACTGAAGCGAGTTGACCGCGGCTACGCCTGGGACTGTATGCAGCGGCTGGTAGACCTGGGGCCCCACAAGATTGCCGGGACGGAGCGCGAGCACGCGGCGGCCGACTGGATCGAGGCGGAGATGCAGCGCCTGGGGCTGGAGGAGGTTCGCCAGGAGCCATTCCCGGTCACGGTGCGCGACCTGGCCGCCGGCGCCAACGTGGAGCTTCCGGACCAGGGGGTGGTGTTCTCCGGCCTGCCGATGGCTGGGAGCTGGCCAACGCCGGAGGAGGGGATTGAGGCTGAGGTGGTGTTCGTTGGCGACGGGCTGGCCGAGGAGTACGGCCCGGAGCGCGACGCGCGGGGCAAGATCGTGCTCTACCGCCACCGCTGGCCGGACACCGGGAGCGAAGAGGGAATCCCCCGCGCCGGGCCGGCGCTGGAGGCGCGGGCGCGGGGAGCCGCGGCGGTGCTGACCTATGACGAGCTGGGGCCGCAGGACGCGGTGCGGGTCCACATCTTCCGGCTGGGGGCGCACGACTACGAGGTGCGCATCCCGATCGTGTCGCTGGCGGCGCGGGATGCACGCCAGTTGCGCGCACTGCTGGAGCAGGGGCCGGTGCGGGCACGGGTGCGCAGCCGTATCGACCAGCGCGAAGGCGCCTCGCGCAATGTGGTGGGGCTGCTGCGGGGCGAGCGCGAGCCGGATGAATACGTGCTCGTCGCCTCGCACTACGATACCTGGTACGCCGGCGCGGCCGACAGCCTCTCGGGCATTGGGGCGGTGCTTGGGATCGCCCGGGCGTTCAAGCGCAGCGGGATCCGGCCGGAGCGGACGCTGGTGTTCGTCGCGCACGGGGCACAGGAGCAGGGGATGCCGCAATGGCTCGACTGGCTCATCGGCGCCTCGGCGTTTATCAACCTGGAGCACCCGGACTGGGTGGGGCGCACCTTCGCGATGCTGAACATCGACGTCGTCACGTCTGATCCCCGCAGCGCCTACGTGGAGTGCGCCCCGGAGCTGCTGGATTGCATCCGCCACGTGGCCGTCGACGTGGAAGGCGGCCGCACGCCCTACTCGCAGGTGCCAGCAGGGCTGATGAGCTACGTGGACGCGGGCGCCTACCTGCTCGCCGGCGTCCCCTCTGCCAACGTCACTTTCTGGCCCGAGGACTACTGGCGGTACTACCACACTCAGTACGACACGATCGCGCTCGTGTCACAGCAGGCCTTGGATTGGACGATGCGACTCTGGGGCCTGGCGGCGCTGCGACTCTCCGAGGTGCAGGGGCTGCACCTGCGGTTGGACGCGGCGCTGGACCACGCGGCCCGGGCGGCGGTGGCAGCCGCGGTGGAGACCGCGGAGTCGCGCGGGCCGAGCGGCCCGGCGCTGGAGGCGGGCGAGGCGCTGCGCGTCGCGGCGACCGACGCGGAGGTGGTGCAGGAGCTGATGCGCCATCTGAGCCAGCGGGGAGGGAACCTGGCAGAGCGCGCCCTGCGCGAGGCGCGGCGGACCAAGCTCTGGTGTCTGGCCCGGCTGAGCCGCGAAACCCGCCTGATCGGCGGGCCAAGCGGGACACACGTGTACGAGGCGCTCACGCTCTACTCCCGCGAGGCGGCGCACCTGCGTCGCGCCGCCTTCCAGCTCGAACGCGGGATCAACGCCGCGGACGTGCTGGGCCGCACCTGCGCCATCCTCGGCTCCGGCCGCCACTTGAGCCCGGAGGCGCATGCAACACAGCTCCGGCTGATCGCCGACGGCGGCACCTGGGCGCCGAGCATGCAGCGGTATGTGGACGTGTACCCGGAGTGGAGCGCTCTGCGGGCAGGCGCCAGCCCGGCCACGGTCCTGCCCCGGCTGCGGCCGAAGCTGGCCGCGGCGCAGGCGGAGGCGGAAGCGGCGGCGGCGCGCGCGGAGCGGGTGGCGGAGCAGTGCAGCGAGCGGCTGCGCACGACCGCCGAGCGCCTGGCCGCGGCGCTGCGCTGATGCAGCCGGCGAGTCCCGAGCCTCCCGCCGCGGCAGCAGGCGCGCCCGGGGGCGACCGCGTCGCCCTTCCCTGCGACGGCGGGGACGCCGGCAGCCCGTCTGACCTGGAGCAGTACGAGCAGGCGGCGCTAGCGCTCACCCGCCAGGCCGGAGCGCTGCTGCTCGAGGCGCTGCGCTCGCCCCCGGAGGTGGAGTTCAAGGATGCGCAGCGGCGCGACCCGGTCACCGCGACGGATCGGCTCATCGAGGACTTCCTGGTGGACGCACTCCACTCCCGCTTCCCTGGCCATGGGCTGCTGGGCGAGGAGCGCGCCGACGAGGCCTCCGCCTCTGATTATCTCTGGGTGATGGACCCACTCGACGGCACCGCGAACTTCGCCAACGGCCTGCCGTTCTGCGCGGTCTCCCTGGCGCTGCTCCACCGGGGCCAGCCCGTGGTCGGCTGCATCTTCGTCACGATCGGCCCGGGCGGCCAGCCGGGGGTGCTCCACGCCCGGCTGGGCGGCGGAGCGCGCTTCGAGGAGGTTCCGATCCACGTCGCCGCGCCGGAATCTCCCGCGCCGCGGCTGGCGGCGCTCCCGGGCGGCTGGCGGGCACGCTTCCGGCTGCACGGGCCGGCCGGGCGCAAGGCGGGCGACCTGCGGAATCTGGGCAGCACCTGCCACGAGGGCGGGCTGGTCGCCTGTGGCGCGCTGCGTTGGGCGATCTTCCTGAGCCCGAAGCTCTGGGACGTCGCCGCGGCCGTGCTGCTGGTACAGGAGGCCGGCGGCCTGGCGCGTTTCTGGGAGCGCGGCGGCTGGCGCGACGCGGAGCGCTTCGCGCCGCCCTACGGGAGCCGCGATGGCAAGCCGCTGACGCTGCGCGACTGGTCGCGCCCGACGCTCCTGGGCGATCCCGACAGCGTGGAGCTCGTGTGCGGGCACCTGGCCTGGCGCCGGCTGCCGCGGCTGCTCCAGGCGCTGCGGCGTGGCTGGAACAGCCTGCGAAAGCGGCTGGCTTTACAGCCGCGGCAGCCGGCCAGCACCCCCTGACGCGCCTGGGCGCGCAATGTCTGGTACCGCGGACGGGCCAGGCCGGAACGGACGACCCATGGCGGGATTGACCCGTGGCCGCTACAGTGGTATGGAGGAGGGGCGGGTGTCGGGTGATGACATCCGTGGACTCGCGCCGAGCCTGGCGGCTGAGGGAACCGCCGGGACGGGGGATCCGATTAAGTGGGGTGAATCACGCGGAGCGTGTAGGGCACAGGTCGCTTCCAGCCCGAATCCGTCAGCTAACCTCGTAGGCGAATCAGGAAGCGCACAGCATCGACTGGCGCGCCCAGGAGGCTGGGCGCGCCCGCAAGAGGTGCGCCAATGAATCTCTCATCAACGTTTCTCTCCTGGCGCCGGGTGCGAGCAGCGCTGCTCGAAGGGCACTCCGGACGCTACCGCGCGGATGAGGTCCGCGCGCTGCTTTCTCCAGGGACTGGACACACGGAACACTGTGGCCGCCGACGCGCAGCGCTGTCCACCGCGGCGCAGCCGAGCGCCTGGAGCAGCCGGCGCGGGGGCCGCGACGACGGGGAGCTGGGGCGGCTCTCGGCTCGCTTGCCCGCCATCGTGGCGTTGTACGCAACCGGGAGGTCGTTCCGGCAAATCAGCGCCGAGGTGGGAGGCTGGGGCGAGTGGGAGATCCAGCAGGCGCTGGACACCGCCTGCGCCCGCATCGCCAGCCGCCTGAACGACCGCCACCTGCTGCCGGTGCGCGGCGCGGAGGGGCCAACCATCTGCACCTGCGGCGCGGCAGGGTGAGGCGCTTGCCTCGCGCACTCGCCGGGCCATGCCGCACGGGCGCCCCCTGGCCCGGCGAGTGCCGCCTGGCGCTGGCTGCTGTTCCGTGGCTGGGGTTACCCAGTGAGCCGCGGCAGCTCAGCCCACGCCTCGGGTGGTGCGCGCCTGCTCCAGCGCCGCGGCGAAGCCCGGGATCGCCCGGTCGATCATGTCGTCGTTCGCCGTGAGCGAGATGCGGAAGTAGCCGGGCAGCTCCACCAGGGCGCCGGGGAGCACGAAGACGTCGTGGCGGCCGAGCAGCTCCACGAAGGCGCGATCGTCGGCCCAGGGTGACCGCGGGAGCAGGTAGAACGTCCCGGCCGGGGTGTGGACGTCGTAGCCCAGCTCGCGCAGGGCCTCCAGCAGCCGATCCCGCTTCCGCTCCAGGTGGCCAACGTCGATGGAGAGCGTCTCCAGCTCAGGCAGCGCGTGCTGCAACAGCGCGTTGGCGACGGCGAAGCCGGTCATGAACTGGGCGAGCAGGATGGCGGGCCGGAGCTGCTCGCGCCCCGGCATCGACGGCGGCAGCGCGATGTAGCCGAGCCGCTGCCCAGGGGCGAGCAGCGTCTTGCCGTAGGTGTAGAGCACGAACGTGTTCGGGTAGAAGGCGGCCGGGCTGAAGTAGGGGCGGCCGTCGAAGACGATTCGGGAGTACGCCTCGTCTGAAAGGATGAAGAGCGCGCGGCTGTTGCGTGCAGATGCGGCGGTGAGCAGGCGTGCGAGGTGCTCGAGCGTCTCCGGCGGGTAGATCACGCCGGTGGGATTATGGGGCGAGTTGACGATAATCGCTCGGGTGCGCGGGGTGATCGCGGCGGCGATCGCCTCCAGGTCCAGGTCGAACGTGGCGAGATTCACCTTCACCCGCACCGGGACGGCACCACTGGCCTGGATGAGCAGCTCGTAGAAGAACCAGGGCGGGCTGAGGAAGATCACCTCGTCGCCCGGGTCGATGATCGCCCGCAGGGCGACGGCGATTGCGGCGAAGCCGCCGTTGGTGATGAAGACGTCCTCCTCGTCGAAGGGGAGCTGGCGCCGCTCGCGGAGCGAGGCCGCGATTGCCGCCCGCGCCGGCTGCTCGCCAAGGGTATAGGCGAACCAATCCTTGGTGCGTGGGACGCTCCAGCGCTGGAGCGCGTCGACGAAGCCCGGCAGTGGCATGTCGTGCGGGTTGCCGACGACGAAGTCGCAGATCGTGGGATCACCCTGGCGTTGCGCCCAGGGCGAGCGGGTCATGAACGAGAACAGCGGCCCGAGCTGTTCGAGCAGGCTGCCCACCTGCTGGGAATAGGGCGAGGTCGCCATGCGTCGCACCTCCGGGAGCGGAGCACTAGTCCAACGAGGGGACGCGGCGTTCGCCCCTGCTGCCCCAGGCCGCGTGCCCGCCCTAGCATGAATCGCTCGGCCCGCCGGGTCAAGCACTGAACCCGATCGCCCAGCACCGCCTGGCCGAGTCCGAGCACGCCGGGGGTGGGGCGCAACCCCGGTGAGCTTGACGGCTGCCCGGGCGAGCGTCCCGGTCGCGCTCCATTCTCCGCTTGTTTCGGGGTTCGGAGCTCGGGGTTGGGCATTCGGGGCTCCGGATTTCGAATCCCGGCCCCCGAGTGCCGACATTCGGAAGGGGGCGGCTCCGCGGCGAGTGCGGGTTCACCGGCTGGCTCGAAGAGCACCAGCCCCGTCATGCAAGGCTGCTGAAGCATGCACCTGGTTCACGGGTTCTTATTCTAGAGAATCGGCTTTCACTTGAATACACGAACGCCGGACGCCGCTCTCCTCAAGCCGGCTGGAATACAGAGGGGCGGCGCGCCCGCCGCTCGTGGTCACGAGGTCCGCTGCCGCACCGGCTGAAGCGATGCGAGAAGGTAGCGGCGACCAGTGCCACTCTCGACGGCTCGGCGGACTCTCTGCGCTGAACGCCAGGGCACAGTGAGAGCCCGGGTGGGCAGGGCAGAGGCGAAAGGGACGGACTTCCCATTCGTGGCGCGGGCGGCGGGGGTTAGGAGCCGAACGTCCCAGCGACGATCAACTTGTAGGCGTAGTACGCCGGCTTGATTACCAGGGTGGCGCTGGCCGGCGGGTCGCCGGCCTGATTGCACTGGTGGCCCGGGTAGTAGAACAGCCCACTGGTGCAGAACGGCCCGGGGGCGCTCGTCGGCTGGTCGACGCTAGTGAACCAGAAGACCTTGGCCACGCCCTGGCTGAGGATGTGTGGGATCAGATCCTTGAGGTATCGGGCCTGGCCCTGCGGCGTCGCCGGGTATTCCAATGCCCCGACGCTGGGGTACTGCGGGTTGGCGCTATGGCCGACCTCGGTCACCCAGATCGGCTTGCTGCTGGCTCCAACGCTGGCGAGCGAGGCCTGGAACCCCTGCAGCGAGGCGTCGAAGCCCGCACTGTCCGAGTAGCTGTGGAAGTTCATGATGTCGAAGTTGGCCGCGGCTGGGTAGCGGCTATCGTGTAGCAGCTTGTCGAAGAAGCCGGCGCGTATGCCCGTGCCGCCGGTCGCGAGCCCACCGATCAGGAGCTGGGCGCTCGGATCGGCAGCTTTGACTGCCTGGTGGGTCCAGTACAGGATCTGAGCGTACTGCGCCGCGGCGTTGGCGGGGGTATCTGCCATCCCGGCCGGGACATGGAAATAGCCCGGGATGTTCGGCTCGTTGCCGATCTCGTAGTAGTGGGCCACGTTCTGGCCATAGCCGCGAGTGTCGCCCTTGCCATCCGGGCCGAAGCCGTTGGCGTTCGGCCCGTAGCGGCTCACGACCCGGTACACGTAGTCGTAGAACTTCTGGTAGTCGCACGGCGGGTAGTACACCAGGTTGGCCTGGGAAGTGCCGCGGGGGGCCGTGGTGCACCAGGTGCTGGCGTACCCAAGCGAGACCACCGGCTGGAGTCCGGCATCCAGGGCCAGGCTCATCTGGTAGTCGCACACCGCCGTCTGCCAGGTGCCCTCCTCGGGCTCAGCCTGGTTCCAGGAGCAGCCGGGGCCTCGCAGCCAGCGCAGCCCGGCGCTGCCGATCAGGGCGTACGCGGTGGTTTCGTTCTGATCGCCGACCGCGCCGGACGAGTTGATCCCGTAGCTGTCGGCCGTCACCGTGCCATCCTCGGGCGCGGCCCAAGCGGAGAGCGGTCCAACGAGGAGCATGAGCAGCCCGGCGAGTGCCGCGGGGTGAGACGAGAATGCGGGGAAGGAACGAGGCAAGCGATCCTCCTGCGCTGGGTGGTCGGGCGCCACGTGGGCAACGGCGGGCACTCTACCCGAGTCTGTAACAGCGGGGCAAGAAAGAGCGTAACAATAAAGCAACAGTTGGTTCGCCAGTCGGGCGATATCGAAACAGTTCCCACGGAACCGAGTAACAGTCGTAGGGTGACCGCCCCGAGGGTTGGGGCACAACGGCGCGGATCCTTTCGAGCCGGTGCGGGCGGGTTCACCCGCCCGTGGCGCGGAGAGCTGCGGAGGTGGGATTTCGCCGAGCGGGCAGCCGACTGCTGGTTCGGCTCCGCGCCGTCCACCGCTCCGGGGACTCGCCCGGAGGCGAGCCCCGACACTTCGCTGCAGTCTCGCGCCCTCTCCTCCTGGGGGCTGTGTGTCTGCCTGCACCTCGGCAGAGCAGCTCACCGCTCTGCCTGGCGGGAGAGCAGCGCGGCGAAAGTGACGGATTTCACATCTGCGGCACGGGTGGCGGGTAGCTTCTCTGGCAACCTCCCGTGCCCACGGCGGATGGTGATCCGATTCGTGTCACGGCGCGGACAGGTCTCGAGGTGGATCGGTGATGCGAGTCTGGTGTCGGCCGCAGTGGTACCTGGTAGCGCTCAGCATGCTTTCCCTCGCGCTCTTGCTCGCCCCGGTGGCGGGCGTGGCCTCCGGGGCGCCGCTGCTGACGCAGCTGAGCTCAGACCCCTACACGAACACGGACGCGCAGCACCAGACGGAGGACGAGCCGGCTGCGTTCGCGTTCGGGAGCACGATCGTTACGGCCTTCAACGTCGGGCGCTTCACCACCGCTGGTACCACCAACACCGGCTGGGCTGTGTCCACCGATTCGGGCGCCACCTGGACTCACGGCTTCCTGTCCGGCATCACGAAGTACACCGGCGGGATATACGACCGGGTGAGTAACCCATCTGTTGCGTACGACCCGCTGCATGGGGTCTGGCTCATCGCAGTGAAGGCGACCAGCTCCTCGGGCGGGCCGCGGGCGGTGCTGCTGAGCCGGTCCCTGGATGGGGGCCATACCTGGAGCGCTCCGCTCAACGTCGCGGTTGCTCCGAAGGGCGAGTACTACGACAAGCCGTGGGTGTCGTGCGATACCACAGCCTCCAGCCCGTACTACGGGCGCTGCTACGCGACCTTCGACGCCTACTACGACTCGGAGCGGATCAAGATGAGCACCTCGACGGATGGCGGGCTGACCTGGAGCGCGCCGAAGAACACCGCCGACAACGCGACCGGGCTGGGCGGCCAGCCGCAGGTGCAGCCGAACGGCACGGTGATCGTGCCGTTCCGGCGGGTCAGCCAGGAGCTGGCATCGTTCGTCTCGACCGATGGCGGCTCCACCTGGGGCGCGTCGGTTCGGATCAGCAAGTTCCAATACCACACCGCGGCCGGCCAGTTCCGGGCGCAGCCGCCACTGCCCTCGGCGGGGATCGATGGAGCGGGGAAGGTGTACGTCGCCTGGCAGGACTGCCGACTGCGGACGAACTGCAGCGCCAACGACATCCTGCTGAGCACGTCGTCTGACGGGCTGCACTGGAGCTTCCCAACGCGCGTGCCGATTGACGACGTGACGAGCACAGCGGACCACTTTATCCCTGGCCTGGGGGTGGACCGGGCGACGTCCGGGGCGACGGCGCACCTGGGGCTCAGCTACTACTACTATCCGGTAGCGAGTTGCTCGCTCAACACCTGCCAGCTCGACGTCGGCTACATCGCTTCGACAGACGGCGGTCAGACCTGGAGTGTGGCGACCCAGCTTGCCGGGCCAATGCACCTCACCTGGCTGGCATACACGCCGACCGGGCGGATGGTGGGCGATTACATGTCGACCGTGTTCGCCGGCGGGGTGGCCTACCCGATGTTCGCGGTGGGGCGCATCCCGATCGGGAGCACCTACCAGGAAGCGATCTACACGGTGCAGACGGGACTGCGCCTGGGGCGGGTCTCGTGGGGTTGAGGCGACGGGGCGGCGGGCTCAGTGGCCGGCCGGCGACGGGCCTGACAGAAGGGAACGGATCTGGCTGAGAAGGCGGTCGAGCTCGAACGGCTTGGCGATGTAGGCGTCGGCGCCGTAGAGGTGGCTGCGCGCGACGTTGGCGGTGCCCATCTGAGCGGTGAGCATGACGACCTTGATGTGGGCGATGCGCGGATCTTCGCGCAGTTCCTGGCAGACCTCGAAGCCATCGCGTCCCGGCATGATGATGTCCAGGAGCACCAGGTCGGGCTGGAGACGGCGGGCGAGCGCGAGCCCCTCGTCGCCATCCGCGGCCGCAGCGACGGCGAAGCCCTCTTCCCGGAGCGCATCGACGAGCACAGAGCGGAAGTCCGGGTTGTCGTCGATGACGAGCACGGTGGCGGGCCGTCGGCGGCGAGCTGGCGCGCTAGGGGGAGTCATAGCCCGACGGCTCCGTCTCGGCACTCATGTGTGATGTCCTAGTATGGGACACATCTCGGTTTAAACGGTACAGGTAGGCAAGAATTTCAGCGACAACCAGGTACAGCTCTGGCGGAATCGCGTCGCCCACGTCCAGCTTTCCGAGTAGCTCTACCAGATCAGGGTCCTGGTGGATCGGGACGCCGGCCTCGCGAGCGCGGCGGATGATCTCGGCGGCGAGGAAGCCCTGGCCGCTGGCAGCGACGCGGGGAGCCGGATCGGCTAGAGGATCGTAGTTCAGCGCAACGGCCCGGCGCGGGGGTCGGGAGGGCGGCTCCATCACGTTAGGTCCGCAGATCGATCGACGCCGGCTCCGCGGCGGCGGGCGTGGCTGGCGAGGGTGAGGCGAAAAACCAGCGCACCTCGGCGGGGAGCCCGACGGCCTGGTGCAAGCGCCAGGCGAGCGCTTCGGCCTGCCCGCGGACGCGCTGGTAGCTCTCGCGGTCATCGGTTGACAGCCAGCAAGAGAGCCGGTCGCCCCGACGGAACAGCTCGACGCGGACATGGCCGAGGTGGTTGAGCGAGAGGTCCAGTCGCAGCGGTGCGCCGGGAGGGTGTTCGGGGGAGCCGCCTTCCCTCTCCTGCTGGTCGTCCCAGGTCTGCACTATCAGAGTGGCGAGCTGCGCCTGGCCATCCACCAGGAGCGGCAGCTCGAGCCGGAGGGAGCCGGGCTGCGCGGCGTTGCCAAGCTGGTGGGCCGCGAGCCGCTCGGCGAGGGTGGCGACGGCGCGTTCGAGCAGAAGATCGGGGTGGCGGGTGGAGCGGAGGGTGTCGCGCAACTGGCCGAGAACGGCGCGGGCGTCGTCAGGGAGGCCGGGAGCGCTCAAGTCGCGCAGCAGCTTCGCCTCCGGCGGAGAGCCGAGGTCTTCGACCAGGGCCTGGAGATCCAGGGCAAGCTGATGGGGATCGCCATCATGGAGCTGGAGCAGCGGGAGGCGGGCGACGAGGCGGCCGAGGGCGGCCTCGCCGGCGGCACGTTTTGTGAGCCGGGCCCAGACAGTCTGCCAGAGCTCCTCGGTGGTGGCCGGGCCGGCCTGAAGCAGCGCGAGCGCGAGATCGAGCGCGGCGCGGCTGAGGGGAAGCCCCATCTTCTGGAGCCAGATGACGCCGGGAGCGGCGGAGTCGGGCGCGCCAAGCTGGGCGAGCCCCTGGCGCACGGCGCGGATATCCGTGGCGGTGACCGCTCGCCCGGCGCGGGCGAGACTGGTGGCAATAGCGCGATTGCGGTCGTCGTCGGCGACGCCGAGCGCACGCAGGAGCTCGCCGCGCGGGTCGGGGCGGACCACGGGCTGAGCAGCGGGCGTCTCGTCGGCCTGACCGACGAAGCGCAGGCTGAGCAGGCGGTCAGAGGCCTCCTGCACTTGGAGGCTGACGGTGCTGCCGGGGGTGAGGGGAGGCTGGACCTGGGCAGTGAGGCGGTGCCGGCCCCAGGCCAGCACCGCCTCGTCGCCGTGGACCTCGAGCACGCGGGCGACCAGCACCCGCCCCGGGACGAGGTCGCGCGGGGCGCCCGAGCCCGGGTCGAAGCCCGGGCTCGGGGCCGGCGTGACGCGGGCCGGAGCGGTGACCTGGCCGGCGCTGCTCAGGTCGAGCATCGGTCAGCTACCGCTTGATGTTCACAAGATCCTGGAGCATCTCGTCCGTAGCCGTGATCACGCGGGAGTTGGCCTGGAAGCCACGCTCGGCCATGATCAGGTTGGTGAACTGCTGCGCCAGGTCCACGTTGGACTGCTCGAGGTAGCCGGAGCTGACGGAGCCGCGGCCGCCGCTCTCCGGGGTGCCGACTTCGGCGGTGCCAGAGGCGGCCGAGGCGGCAAAGGCGGTGTCGCCGGTGCGCACCAGGCCGGTGGGGTTGGCGAAGCGCGCCAGGGCGAGCTGGCCAACCGTGCGGGTGAGGCCATTGGAGAAGACGCCGACAATAGTGCCGTCGGGCCCGACGGAGATACTGGAGAGAGTGCCCTGAGCGGAGCCGTCCTGCTGGGCGGTGACGTCGCCAGTGCCAGTCTGGCCGCTCACATTGGCGAGCTGGGTCAAGCTATGCAGGTCGATCTTGACCGTCTGGGTGGTGGCGCCGTTGCCATAGGCGATGCTGATGTTGGCCAGTGGGGCGTTATTCGTCGTGTCCCACTGGGTGGGGTTGTTGGCGGTATCGAACTGCCCGTTGGCATTGAAGACGAAGCTCGTGGAGGCGGGGCTCGGGGTGATCGTGGTCACCGTGGTGTCGGCCGGGTCGGCGGCGGCCGTCCAGGACCAGGTGTTGTTGGCGGACTTGGTGAACGTCAGCGTGATGTCGTGGCGATTGCCGAGCGAGTCGTAGATGCCGATAGTAGTGGTCGTGGTGTCGTTCACCGCGGCGTTGGCGTTCAGGTTGCCCCCGAGGGTGATCGCCTGGGTGGGCTGAGCGACGGCGGTCTCGCCGAGCGGAACGGTGATCCCGCTGATCGCCTTGGTGGTGTCGACGTTGCCGACGCTGTCGGCGGTCCAGCCCTGAACCAGCATGCCGGTGGCGGGATCTACCAGCCGGCCGGAGCTGTCGAGGTTGAAGGCGCCCGCGCGGGTGTAGAGCGTCTGCTTGCCATCGCTCAGGATGAACAGGCCGTCGCCCTGAATAGCCATGTCGGTCGGATTGCCGGTGGCCAGCAGGGTGCCCTGGCCGAAGTCGGTGTCGGTGCTGGCGAGGGCGGCGCCGAGGCCGATCTGGAGCGGGTTGACCCCGCCGGTGCTCGCCGTGGCGGCGCTAGCGCCGCGGAGCACCTGGCTCAGGATGTCCTGGAAGACCACCCGGCTGCCCCGGTAGCCCAACGTGTTCACGTTGGCGATGTTGTTGCCCACCACATCCATGAAGAGCTGGTGGTTGCGCAGGCCGGAAACTGCCGAGTAGAGGGAACCCATCATGGGAGTGCTTCTCCTTGGTGCTGTCTGTATATTCGGCTGAGCGCCGGATTGGTTTAGCCCGCCACCGGGGTGGACGCGCTGGAGCTGCTGGTTGCGCTGGAGCTGTCGCTCGATGTCGCGTCATTGCCGCCGGCCACCGGCAGAGCGTCGCCGGAAGGGGACTGGCCGGGGCTAGCGACTTCGGTGATGTTGGAGAGGCTCACCTCCTGGCCGTCGACGGTGACGACCACCTCGCCGTTCTTCAGGGCAACGCTGGAGACGACGCCGGTGAGGAGGCTGCCGTCGGAGGCCGGGGCGGAGACCTGCCGGCCGAGCAGGGCGCTGGCGGTGGCAAGCCCTTGCGCTCCTGCCTGGTAGGCGACCGTCTGGTTCAGCGTGTTGAGCTGGTCCACCATGCTGAACTGGGCCATCTGGGCCATGAGCTGCGCGTTGTCCGTCGGCTGCATCGGGTCCTGGTTCTGCAGCTCGGCCACCAGCAGCTTCATGAAGGTGTCCTCGTTGAGCTGCGAACTGAGCCCGGCGCTGGCCAGGGCGCTAGACGAGCTCGACGCGCCCGAGGCGAGCGTGGTCGAGGCGGCACCGGTGAGCCCGACTGTCCCGATCGAGGTTGAAGGCGCCGGGGGCTGCGAGGGGGTTGCGAACAACTGCATCAGGTGTCCTCCGTGTCAAACCCGTAAATCGATGCTGGTGGCGCTGCCGGAGGGGGCAGAGGACTCCTCCGGCTGGCCGGCGGGGGTGGAGCCAGCAGCGGGCCCCCAGCGGGGCGGCCGCGGGTCGCCCCCATGCCAGGAACGCTGCTGCTGCTGACCGCCGAGGTCGAGCGCGGCGTTGTTGAGCCAGACGTCGGCACGCTGAATAGCGATACCACGGTCGCTGATGGCGGTAGTAAGGCTGGGCAGCGCCTGCTGGAGCGCCTGGTGCGCCTCCAGCCGCTCGGCGGTGACGGCGATGCGGACGCCGGTCTGGTCCACGCTGACGCGCACCTCCAGCCCCCCGAGCGCGGGCGGCTCCAGCCGCATGTGGAGGGTGGATTCGTGGCCGCGCTGAGTGAGGCGAGCCTGGTGGACGATCGAGTCGGCGAGCTGATCCACCAGCGCCTGGGGGCGTGTGTCGGCCGGAACGCCGCTGAGGTCGATGACGGCTGGCGCGTTCGGAGCGGGTGGGATGGATGCACCGGGCAGGGCCGGGCTGGCGCTGCTTGGAGCGCTGGCCGCGGGCGCCTGAGGAGCAGCAGCGGGAGCGCTGGTACCCCCGGGCTGGACCAGGCTACTCTGGCTCGGCCCGACCGGCGCGGCCGGGCGGCCAGGCTGGCCGAAGCGGGGGGGACGACCGCCCGCCAGGGTGGCCGGGGACCTGGCATCCGGTGGGCCGGCGCCGGCCCCGACCTGCCGCGCTGGAGCAGCCGCGGTGGCAGCGGCAAGGGACGCGGGAGTTAGCATGGGTGTCGCGAGCAGCGCCCCAGGTTCGGAGTTCGGAGTTCGGAGTTCGGGGGGCGCATTCCCAATTCCCGACCGCGGATTCCGAACGGAGTCCGGGCGAGGGGGGGCGCCGGGATTGGTGTTCTGCTGAGCCACGGACACGGCCGACGGCTGGCTGCCAGCAGCCAGCGCGGCGCCGGTGGGAGACAGCAGGGGCAGTTCGCCGGCCAGGGGCTCGGCCTCGGGGGTGGCAGCGGCCGGCGAGGTTGGAGTGTCCAGGAGCGGGGCCGGGGTAGCGGGCGAGCTGGAGGCCGCTGTCTCCGGGGCGGCGGGGCTGGTGGCGCTCTCCGCGGCTGGCGGGTGGTCGGTCGGGGCGAGCGTGGCTCGATCGGCTGCGATGGCCGGGTCGGTGGCAACGGGCAGGCTGCCCGCTGTATCGCCGGGCGCGGGCGACGGGTTGAGCGGGGCGCCGAGCGCTGCCAGGAGCGCTCCGGCCAGGGCGGCTGGGTCCTGGTCCGCTGAGCTGGCCTCGAGAGGCGGTGCGGCGCTGCCGCGCGGATCACTGCGAGCGGGCGGAGTGCCCTCTGGCGCTCCCTCGGCCGCATCTGGCGGCAGCGCAGGGGCGAGCGATAGCAGGGCAGGCAGGGACAGGCTGGGGCCACTCGCCCCGGGCGTGGCCGGCAGGGTGTCGCCGGACTGGCCGGGGCCGCCGAGCAGTAGGGCCGGCAGTATACCGGCGGGGCAGGCCGCGGGGGGGAGTGCCGAGCTAGAGTGGGGCGCCGGCTGGGGCACGGGCATGCTGGCCGGGGGCGCTGCCGGGTGCAGCGCCGCGAGCAGGATGGGCAGGAACGCCGCCGGCGGTGCGGCCGGTCCCGCCGCGCTCCCCCCAGCCGGGGCAGCGGGCGCCGCCGGCGGAGCCGGGGTTACCGAGATCGCCATGTCTTCCTCCGGAACGAAGGCTCTGAGCCAGGCGTCCTGCCCGGCCAGGGCGACGGGTACAACTGGGGCCCCGGGTCCATCAGGGATCCCGCTTCAGCGCGTCGACCAGAGGGCTCTGGCCGTCAGGGCGGAACAGCGCCTGGTCGTGGAACGTGGGGTCGGTGCCCCCACCGGCTTCATTGGCGATGAGCCAGTAGGTGTAGGAGAAGTTGTAGGGTTGGCCGCCCTGCTCGACGGCGCGGAACGCCTGGAGCACGCGGTCGGCGGAGGCGTCGACGGGATGGTCGGGGGGGACGCCGCCCTCAGTGCCGATGATCGGCAGGCTGCGCCCCAGCTCCCGCCGCACTACCTGGTCGTACAACTGGGGACGCTGGAAGCCGGGGTCGCTGGCTACGTCCTGCCCTGGAGCGCCGAGCAGGTAGTTGTGCACCCCGATCCAGGCGTGGTTCAGCAGGTCGGCCTGGCCGCGCGCCTTGATCGCCTGGAGCGTCTTCTGCAGGAAGGCGACGTCGTCCACCTGGGCGCCGGGTGCCAGCGCGCCCAGCCCCGGCAGGCCTCCGCCGGCGACGACCTGGCGGGCGGCAGCGAGCCAGAGATCGGTGTAGCGGTCGACGTTCGGGGTATGGTCCTGGTTCTCGCTGGGCAAATTGGGCTCGTTGTAGAGCTGGAAGTAGCGGACGCCGAGCCCGACGTAGTGCTGGACCATCGCGGTGAGGTCCTGCTGGATGGGCGCGCCGCGGTGGGTGAGCACCCGCATCACCGGCATGATCCCGTGGGCGGTGAGCTGCTTGACCAGGTAGTCGTTCGCGCCGATCTGGGCGCCATCGTTGAGGAACGTGACCCAGCGGACGTGCATGTCGGCCGCCTCGCGGACGAAGCGGTCGACGACCTCCGGTGGCTGGGCGGTGGTGGGGATCCAGTCCAGGCCGCGGCCGTTGTCGTCGGCCGGGCGGGGATACTGGTCCAGGCTCAGCGGCCGGCTGGGCGCTGCCTGGGCTGGCGGAGGGGCGGGCGTATTCTTGGACACAGCGGCGGCGGCCAGGCCGGGCGCCCGGCCAAAGCCGGCCAGGTGCGCGGCCCAGTACGGGTCGGTGAGCGACTCGATCTTCACCCCGCCCGCGGTAGCGCTGAGCATGCGGTTGCCACTGAGCAGGATGCCGACGTGGGTAATAGTGTCGGGCGAGTCGTAGGTATGGCGGAAGAAGACCAGATCGCCGGGCCGGGCCGCCGCGGCGGCCAGGTGCTGGACCGCGTTGTACTGAAGCTGCGCGGTGCGCGGCAGATCCACCCCCTGACGCTGGAAGAGCCACCGGGTGAAAGAGGAGCAGTCGAATGCGGCGGGGTTGGCGCTGAAGTCGTTGGCGCCAAAGACGTAGGGCTTGCCGATCTGGGCCATGCCGTCCTGGATCAGCCGGGCCGCCGCGCCGGAGCTGGCCGGCTTTGGCGCCGCCCCGCCTTGCGGCGCGGGCACCTCACCCTGCGGCGCCGGGAGCGGCTTCGGCGCCACGGCGCTGAGCTGGTGCACGCCGCCGCTGCTCTGCGCCAGCACCGCTCGGACGTTCGCCGGAACCTTGAGGGTGAGCGGCAGGCGACCGCCTCCACTGCGCTGAGCCTGCTGGAGGAACGACTGAAACGAGCGCTGGGGCACACCGCTGCTGGTGCGCTGCGCAGACAGCCGCAGCCGACCCGGCTGGACGAGCGTGGCGCGGAACGGTGCGGCCGGCAGCGGAGCCACTCTTAGCGGCCCCCACCCTGAACGACGGAGCGCAGCAGCGCCAGCCGCATGTTCACCAGCCGCGCGGTGGCGTCGTAGGCGATCTGCGTCTCCGCCAGCCGGCTCATCTCGTAGTCGATGTCCACGGTGTTGCCGTCAGCGCGCGCCGCGCCATCCAGTGAGACGACCTCGGGCTGGACAGTGGTCGGGCCAGCGTCGAGGTGTGCCGGGCTGGTCTTCATCAGCAGCAGGTTGTCGCCCTGGCCGCGAGCGATCGCCTGGCGCAGAGCGTCTTCGAAGATCACATCCTGGGCCTTGAAGCCCGGGGTGTCGACGTTGGCGATGTTGTTGCTCATCACCTGCTGGCGTAGAGAGAGGCCGTCCAGCGCTCGGCGCAGGACCTGCATGGTGCTGTCGTTGAAGATACTGTCCATCTCGTCTCCTCCTGGGCCCGGTGGTGCTACGGATGGGCACGCAGCTCGGCCATCACCTTGCTGACGTAGGCGCGAGTTTCGTGGTAGGGCGGGACGCCGTCGTAGTGTTGGACCGCGGCGGGGCCGGCGTTGTAGGCGGCGAGCGCGAGGCGGACGTCGCCGTGGAACTGGTGCAGCAGCCCGTGGAGATAGCGCACGCCCGCTTCCAGGTTCTGCGCTGGATCGAACGGGTCCTGCACGCCATAGCGGCGGGCGGTGGCGTCCATGAGCTGCATCAGCCCCTTGGCCCCGGCGCGCGAGACGGCGCGGGGATTGAAGTTGGATTCCGCCCGGACCACGGCCCGCACCAGGCGCTCGTCGACGCCATAGCGCCGCGCCGCCTGCCGGATCAGTCCGTCGATATCCATGGGCGCGGCGGCCGGGGGGTGGGGCGCGGCCGAGCGCTGGGCAGCGAGCACCGCGCTGAAGCTGGGGCCGCCCGCGGTGGCAGTGGGGTGATTCATCTGGCTGACGCCCAGCCAGCCAAGGGCGCGCAAGCGAGCGGCGGCGGGCGTCGCGGCAGGCTGAGCGGAGCGGTTGAACAGCGTCGTCATCGGATCGTCGCCGCCTCTTCTGCCCGGCGGCGTAGGAAGCGGGTGGCGCCCAGCTCCGCCAGCTCCGCCGCCTCGATTCGGTCCTGCTCGGCGCGCCAGCGCTGGAGCTGCTGCTCCTTCAGCTTTTCGAGCATGCGGCGCTCCTGCGAGACGTTCAGGAGCTGCGCCCGCGCCTCGTCGAGGCGCTCCTTGCTCGCCGCGACGCGGGCGGTCTGGTCGGCGAGGCGGCGTTGGAGCGCCTCGGCGTACTGGTCGGCCTGGAGCAGCCAGGCGGCGCTGGCGGAGCCGGCGGCGAGAGTGTCTCGGCCTTCGCGCAACGCCTCGGCGTGCAGCAGACGCAGCGCGTCGAGCTGGCGCTCGAGCCGCCGGTGCGCCTGCTCGAGCTTGACGAGGTGCTGGGCCGCCTGCTCTTCGCGCCGGGCGGCCAGGCGGAGCAGGGTTTCGAGGCGGAATTCGCCGCTCGGTCGGTCGGTCATGGCTGCGCTCCTTCACCGAACAGCGCCTCGAGGCGTTGCACGGTGGCTGGCCAGGGGCTATCTTCCAGCTCGCCCTGGCGGAGAAAGCCGTTGATCTCGGGCAGCAGCCCGAGAGCACGGTCGATCTGCGGATTGGAGCCGGGCTGGTAGGCACCGATGTTGATGAGGTCGCGGTTAGCGCGGTAGACGGCCAGGATCTCGCGCAGGCGCGCGGCCGCGCGGCGGTGCTGCGGGCTGACGATCGCCGGCATGACCCGGCTGACGCTCTGCAGGATGTCGATGGCGGGGTAGTGATTCTCGGCGGCGTAGTCGCGGGACAGAACGATGTGGCCGTCCAGGATGCTGCGCACGGTGTCGCTGATCGGCTCGTTGGTGTCGTCGCCTTCGACCAGGATGGTGTAGAAGCCGGTGATGGTGCCGCGGTCTGAGGTGCCGGCGCGCTCGAGGAGCTGGGGGAGCAGGGCGAAGACGGAGGGCGGGTAGCCCTTGAGGGCCGGCGGCTCGCCGACGGCGAGGCCGATCTCGCGCTGAGCCATGGCGAAGCGGGTGACAGAGTCCATCATCAGGTTGACATCTAGCCCCAGGTCGCGGAAGTGCTCAGCAATAGCGGTGGCGACCCAGGCGGCCTTGATCCGGAGTAGCGCCGGCTGGTCGGAGGTGGAGACGACGACCACGGAGCGGGCCAGGCCCTGCTCGCCCAGGATCTGGTGGATGAACTCCTGCACCTCACGGCCGCGCTCGCCGATGAGGGCGATGACATTGACGTCGGCCTCCACCCCGCGCGCGATCATGCCCAGGAGCGTGCTTTTGCCGACGCCACTGCCGGCGAAGATGCCCATGCGCTGGCCGCGCCCACAGGTGAGCAGACCGTCGATGGCGCGGATGCCGGTCGGCAGCGGCTCGGCGATCGGCCGGCGGGCGAGCGGGCTGGGGGGCAGTCGGCGCAGGGAGGCAACGGCGGCGTCGGCGAGCGGGCCATGCCCGTCGATGGGATTGCCAAGCCCGTCGACCACGCGGCCGAGCAGCGACCGGCCGACGGCCACGGTGAAGGGCCGGCCGCTGGCGTGCACCTGGCAGCCGGCGGCGACGCCCTGCATGTCCCCGAAGGGCATCAGGAACAGCCGGTCGGCGTTGAAGCCGACGACCTCGGCTGAGATGCGGCGGCCGTCCTCGGCGGCGTAGATGTGGCAGATCTCGCCCACCTGCGCGGCTAGGCCGGCCGCCTCGATGGTGAGGCCGGCGACGCGCACCACCTGGCCAGAGACGCGGAACGGGGTGATCCGTTCAAGGACGGAGCGGGAGTCGGCCAGGGCAAGGGCCATCGGCGTTGCCATCAGCGGCCCACCCGCTCTACCGCTGCATGCGCCGGACGCGTTCCAGGCTGCATCACACTCTCCGCGCGTGCAGCTCGCGCGCAATAACGTCGAGCTGGGTTTGGAGCAGAGCGTCGATCAAGCTGGACTGCGAGAACAGCAGGCAGCCGCCGGGTTCGATCCCGGGATCCGGGCCGATCTCCACGTCGCTCTGGCTCGGGTGGTTCTGGGTCCAGTAGGCGCGCACCGCCTCGACCTGCTCCGGGTTGACCGCGATGCGGACAAGGTCTTTCGCCTCGCGCTGGCGGGCGGCCTCTTCCAGTGTGCGCAGCACGACCTCCGGGTCGAGCTCGACGGCGCGGCGGACGACCCGCTCGGCGATCGCCATCGCCAGGCCGACGACGCTGGGCAGCTCCTGGTTGAGCTGCTGCTGTTTCCAGCGGGTGACTTCGTCTAGCGCGGTGCGCGCGGTCAGGAGCAGCGATGCCATCTCCTGCTGAGCCTGGGCGAGGCCCTCGGCCCGGCCCAGCACGAAGCCCTCGTCATAGCCCCGAGCACGGGCGGCGTCGATCAGTGCCTGGGGATCGGGCTCCGGCTCGGGGTCGACCAGCTCGTCGTCGTCTGGGTCCAGCTCGACGGGGCAGAGCGGCTGGACGGCGAGGCGATCCTTGAGGAGCGCGAGGGCGGGTTTGACGTGGACGCGGTTGGATTTCAGGATGCTAGACAAAGACGTCCTCCCCGCCACGGGTGATGACGATCTCTTCGGCGCGCTCCAGCCGACGGACGATCTCGACGATGCGGCTCTGCGCCTCCTCGACCATCTTGACGCGGACCGGGCCGAGCAACTGCATGTCTTCCTTGAGTCCCTCGGCGGCACGCTGGGAGAGGTTGGCAAAGACACGCGCCTTGAGCTCTTCGCTGGTAACCTTGAGCGCCAGGGCGAGGTCGCGCTGATCGGTCTCGCGCAGCACCCGCTGCAGCGACACGTCGTCGAGCATGACCAGGTTTTCGAAGACGAACATCTGGCGGCGGATATTCTCGGCGAGGTCCTGGTTGGCCTCGTCCAGCCACTCCAGAATCCCCTTCTCCGTTCCGCGATCCACCTTGTTCAGCACCTTGACCAGGTATTCGAGCCCGCCGACGCGGGAGAAGCCCTGGTTGAGCACCGTCCAGAGCTTCTTCTTCAGCGCGTTGGAGAGCTCCTTGACGACCTCGGGGGCGGTGCGGTCCATGCTGGCCAGGCGCATGGCAACGTCGCCCTGCAGCTCCACCGGGAGCAGCGCCAGGACATTGGCGGCATGGGCGGGCTCGAGGTGGGCCAGGACGAGCGCGATGGTCTGCGGGTGCTCGGCCTGCAAGAACGTGCTGAGCTGGAGCGGGTCGGTGTCGCGGATGAAGTCGAATGGCTGCGGCCGGGCCCGGGCGGCCAGGCGGCTGATCACCTCGTCGGCGCGGCTCTCGCCGAGGGTTTTGTCGAGGAGTGCGCGGGCGTAGTCTAGCCCGCCCTGGGTGATGTACTGCTGCGCCAGGGTGGTTTCGAAGACCTCTTCGAGAACGGCGTGCTTGACCTCTTCCTGAACCATGTCCATCCGCACGATCTCGCGGGCCAGGCGCTCGACTTCTGTCTCGCTGAAGCCTTTGAGCACCTGGGCGGAGAGATCAGGACCGAGCGCGATGAGCAGCGCGGCGGCCTTTTGCTGGCCGGTGAGCTGGCCGGGTTCGAGGCGCTGCTCGGCGCGTGGCTCAGCCCGCAGCATCGCTATCTCCCCTCCTCGGCGAGCCAGCCGCGGATGACCTGGGCGATGGCCTGGGGGTCTTCCTGAGCCAGGGTGGTGATCTTCTCCCGCAGCAGCCGGCGCCGCTGGGCTTCGGGTGGCAGCCGGGGCTCGTCGTCGATGACCTCGGTCACAATCGCCCCAACCGGGCTGCCCGCCAGCGCCGGGACCGCCTCGGGGCGGGCACGGCGGGTGACGATGAAGGCCATGACCACCAGGAGCAGCATTCCGAGCACGGGGAGGCCGAAGGACCTGGCCAGCCCGAGGTACTGGTTCATCTGCTCCTGGCTCTTCGCTTCTTCGATCGCCTTTTTCTCGGCTTCGGCAAAGCTTTTGTCGAACGGGACGCTGGCGATCTGCACCTGATCGCCGCGGCTACTGTCCAGCCCCACCGCCGCCGGGATCGCCTTCTGCAGCTCGGCGACCTGATCGGCCGGGATAGAGCTGTCGAGCACGACCGAGACGCTCAGGCGCTTGACCGAGCCGGGGAGGCGGCTGACCTTCTCGACGGTCTTGGAGAGCTCGAAGTTCTGGGTGGTCTCCTTGTGGCCGCTGGTGGAGGCGCCGCCGCTGCCGACCTGCTGATAGCTGCTGGCGGTGTTGCTCTGGGTGCCGGGGACGCCGCCGCTGGCCGGCGCGCCCTGGCTATTGGCGGTGTCCTCGACGGTGCGCGAGCTGCGCACCTGTGGCTGGGTGTTGTTGGGGGAGTAGATCTCGTTGTTCGCCTCGACACGCTCCCAATCGAGCAGGACGCTGGCGCTGACGAAGGCTTTGCCCGGCCCGAGGGTGCGGTCGAGCAGGTCCTGGACCTGTTGCTCGACGCGGCGCTCGTAGCCGTGCTGGAGCTCAAGCTGGGTAGCAGTGGCCTCGAGCGACGCCTCAGCGCCCTCGGCGCCCGCGCCGCTGGCGAGCACCTTGCCGTCGGTGCTCATCAGGGTGATGTTCTCGGGGGTGAGGCCCTCGACGCTGGTAGCGACCAGGTGGGTGACGCCGCGGATCTGCTCGGGGGTGAGCTGGACAGCGGGCTGGAGGTCGAGCACAACGGAGGCGGTGGTGGGCTTCTGCTGCTCGCTAAACAGCGCGGGTTGGGGGAGGACGAGGTGGACCCGGGCGCCGTTGACGCCCTTGAGCTTCCCGATGGTGCGGGCCAGCTCCCCCTCCAGCGCGCGCTGATAGTTGAGCTTCTGGGTGAACTCAGTCGCGCCGATGGCCGGCTGGTTGAACAGCTCCATGCCGACTGTGCCGGACTGAGGCAGCCCCTCGCCGGCGAGCTGGAGGCGGATCTCGTGCACCTGAGTGGCCGGGACGAGGATGGTTGCGCCGCCGTCGTCGAGCCGGTAGGGCACCTTGGCCTCTTTGAGCTTGGCGACAATCGCCGCAGCGTCGCGGTCGTCCAGCCGGCTGAAGACCGGGGCGTACTCTGGCCCCTGGCTCGCCAGGAAGCCAGCCAGGCCGAGGGCAACGGCGGCGATCACGCCGAGGGCGGCCCGCTGTACCAGGCTGAGGCTGTCCCAGACGGGCAGCACCCGGCTCAGGACAGGAGACAGCGAGTCAGGCATGCCGCATCTCTCCTCGTGGGGCCGCTACTGGCTAGCCGGTGCGCGCCGGCTGGCCGGTCGAAAGGGGAGTGGATGGCGAGGCGCTGCTCGGCGCCTGGCGGAGGGTGCTCACTCTGATCTCCCGAGCGAGCACGCTCAGACCTGCATCCGCATGACGTCCTGATAGGCCTCGACCACCCGGTTACGCACCTGGAGCGCGAGCTGGAAGGCAATGCTCGTCTGCTCGTTGGCGATGACCACGGAGTGGATATCCACCGGCCCGCCAGCGGCGAGGGTTGCGCTCAGTTGATCGGAGCCGTTCTCCAGCGCGCTGAGGTTGTCCAGCGCCCGAGCGAGGAAGTCGCCGAAGGACTGGCTAGGAGCGGCGCTGCCGCCGGCGCTGAGCGCGCCTCCTGCCGACGGGCTGGGCGCCGGGCCGGAGACCGGGACGATATTCATGGGTGCTATCTCCCGATATCGAGGGCCTTCAAGGCCATCGACTTGGCGGCGTTGAGCGCGGTAACGTTGGCCTCATAGGCCCGGTTGGCGGAGAGCATGTCGACCATCTCGGCGACGACGTCGATGTCCGGGTACTGGACGTTGCCCTGGGCATCGGCATCCGGGTGGCTGGGGTTGTGGACGATCCGGACGGCGTTCGGATCCTCCACGACCGCGGCGACACGGACGCCCGCAGCGTCGTCGAGCGCCGCGGAGCGGGCAGCGCCGACCCGATCCGCAAGCAGGCTGGAGAAGACGACCTGCTGGCGATGGTACGGGCCGCCTTGCGGGGTGCGGGTGGTATCGACGTTGGCGAGGTTGTTGCTGATCACGTCCATCCGCAGCCGCTGGGCGGTCAAGCCAGAGGCGCTCGCACGAAGCGCGGTGAGGAAGCTCATCGATTCTCTCTCACGGGTGAGACTGAACGTTCGCTGGCGACATGCTAGGGGATGCACCAGGAGCAGAGTAGGGGCATGATGTCCTTGGCCGGGCGAACGAAAGTCCCGGAGGCTGCGCCCTCGGAGGACACCAGGTACCGGCCAAAGGTGGGACTGCAGAAAGCGCGAGCCAGAAGCTTCCCTTTTGCGGCCGCGTTGCGAGAAGATTCTGTCCCAGAGAGATCGGCTCTGCTAATCTCTGAACACTCGGCGCGTACGTGGCACAGGTACCGGCTGGCGGCTGCGCCACCAGGCCGGACCAGGGTGATCACCAGAGCACGATGGCGCAGCACGAAACGACCGAGAGAGCTGAACTGGAAGCACCTGAGGCTGCTGTCACCCCGCTGGAACCGGCTGGGACCGCCGAGCGGGCGCAGCCAGGCCCGCCCGGCTGCCCGCTCGGCCGGGACTGGGAGCTGCCGAGCCGGCTGCTGGAGCGCATGGGCGACGCCTTCTTCGCTGTCGACCGCGCCTGGTGCTTTACTTTTCTTAACAGCCGAGCGGAGCAGGTGTGGCGGGCGTTGAGTGGCAAGCCGCGCGAGCTACTGCTGGGGCGGAGCTTCTGGGAGGAGCTACCGGCGGTGGCCGGGACGCAGTTGGAGCAGGAGCTTCGCCGGGCGATGGCTGAGCAGCGCACGCTCGCGTTCGAGACGTTCTTCGCCCCCCTGGACGGCTGGTACGCGCTCCATGTCTACCCCAGCCCGGACGGGCTGGCGGTGTACCTCCAGGACGTGACCGGGCGGCGAAGGGCCGAGGAGGCCCTCCGCGAGAGCGAGGAGCGCCTGCGGCTGGCGCTAGAGGCGGCACAGGTGGGTATCTGGGACTGGGACCTGCGATCAGGCCGCGTGGTCTGGTCCGGCGCGATGGAAAGGCTGTTCGGGTTTGCGCCGGGAACGTTCCCCGGCACCATCAGCGCAGTCCGCCAGCGGATCCATCCGGAGGATCGCGCCGGGGTTGAACGCGCGCGCGCCCGGACAGTGGAGGCGGGGAGCGAGTTCGTGCTCGAGTACCGCGTGCTCTGGCCCGACAGCAGCGTGCACTGGGTCGCCAGCCAGGGGCGGGCTCTCCGCAATAGCGCGGGGCAGGTCGTTCGTCTCGTCGGCACCGCAATGGACGTGACGGAACGGAAGCAGGCTGAGCGGGGACGCCAGGTGCTGGTGCAGATGGAGCGGCTGCGAGCGCTCGGACAGATGGCGAGCGGGGTGGCACACGATCTGAATCAGTCCCTAGCGCTGATGGCCGGCTACAGCGACCTGATCCGCCAGGCGCTGGCGGAGCCGACGATCGACCGAGCCCAGGTGCTGGAGATGATCGACATCATCGCGCGCGCGGCCGCAGACGGTGGGCAGACGGTAAGTCGGCTGCTCACCTTCGTCCGAACGACGCCGCAGGATCAGGCCGAGCGGGTGGATCTGGGCGAGCTACTGCGCGAGGTGGCACAGCTCACGGCGCCCCGCTGGCGCGACGCCGCCCAGGCCGAGGGGCGGCCGATCGAGCTGACGGTGGCGAGCGAGGGGGACACCAGTATCACGGGGCGGCCGTCGAGCCTGCGTGAGGCGATCACGAACCTTATCTTCAATGCGGTCGACGCGCTGCCAACAGGCGGCACGATCCACCTGGCGGCATGGCGCCGGGGAGCCCAGGTGGTGGTGGAGGTGGCCGACTCGGGAATCGGGATGAGCCCCGAGGTCCAGGCGAAGGCGTTCGAGCCGTTTTTCACTACCAAAGGTGAGCACGGGACAGGGCTGGGCCTGGCGACGGTGTTCGGGATCGTCCGGCAGCACGATGGCAAGGTCTCACTGACATCGACGCCCGGCAAGGGGACCACCTGCTCGCTGTACTTCCCCGCTGCGCAGAGCTTGCCGCCACGGCTGTCAGGGCAGACTCCGCCGGACGGAGGCACGCCCCAGCCGTTACGCATTCTGGCTGTGGACGACGAGCCGGCGTTGACCCGCATGGCGGCGCTGATGCTCCAGCAGCATGGGCACACGGTCGTGACGGCAGCGTCGGGCGAGGAGGCGGTGGCCAGGCTGGAGGCGGAGCACTTCGACCTGGTGCTCTCCGACGTAGGCATGGGCGCCGGGATGAATGGCTGGGAGCTGGCGCAGCTCGTGCGCCAGCGCTGGCCCGAGACGCGCTTTGCACTGGCGACCGGCTGGGGAGCAGCGATCGACCCGGCGCAGGCGCGGGCGCGGGGAGTAGACGCGGTGCTGGCCAAGCCCTACCGCTCGGCAGACCTGCTCAGCGTGTGCGCGGCGGCGGGGCGCGGTGGCTAGAGAGCCGCGACAGCGCGAGCGGATGGACCCGCCGTTCACGCAGCGCGTGGTGGAGCCGCGGGTGCTCCGAGCGCTGCACGAGATCGCGGTGGCGATTGGCGGCGTGCTCGACCCGGTGGCGCTGGCACAGTTGGTGGTGGATCAAGCGCGCGACCTGGTAGGGGCCGACCTCGCTCACCTGTACTTCTATGAGCCCCGCGCCGACCGGCTGGTGAGCATGGCATCCACGTTGCACGGAAGCGGCGATCTTGATCCACCGATTGTGCCGGGGGAAGGAGTGGCCGGGCAGGCGTTTCAGCGCCGAGAGCCCGTGGTAGTGCACGACTATAGCCGCTGGCAGCACGCCCGCTCGTATGCCCTGGGCCACGGGGTGCAGGCGGCGGCCGCGGCGCCGCTGCTGGTGGCCGACCGAGCGGTCGGTGTGATTACTGTCGGGTTTCGTACCTGCCGGGCAGCGGTTGACGAGCAGGCGAACGTGCTGTCCCTGCTCGCGGCGCAGGTGGGGCCGGCGCTCGAAGTCGTGCGCCTGTACCGCGACGCGCAGCAGTCGGAACGGGAGGCGCGGGTCCTCTATGAAGCGCTGCGGGCGATGGGAGGAACGCTGGAGCTCCAGCCGCGGCTGGAGCGGTTGCTGGACGCGGCGGCGCACCTGACCGAAGCAGACATGGCCGAGGTGGAATTGGTGGACCCGGCGCGGGCCGAGGTGGAGCTGGTGGCCGCTAATGGCGACAACCGGCGCGCGCTCGGGCTGCGGACGCCGCTGGAGCGCGGGCTGAGCGGGGTGATTGTGCGTGAGCAGCGCCCGGTGCGGACGAGCAACATGCCGGACGACCCACGCACCTGGGCGCCCGACCTGGTTCGGGAGGAAGGAATTCGTTCCTGGCTGGGAGTCCCGCTGGCGGATGAGGAGCGGGTGTTTGGGGTGCTGGCGGTGGCGAGCCGGCAGGAGGACGTGTTCACCGAGGAGCACGAGCGGCGGCTGGCCTCGCTGGCGGGGCTGGCCGCGGCGGCGGTACGGGAGGCGCGGCTGTACGCGCAGGCGCAGTGGAATCTGGAGCGGCGCGCGGCGCTGCTGCGGGTGAGTCGGCGGCTGGCGGCGGAGAGCGACCCGAGCCAGGTGATGCGGGCGGTGCTGGAAGAGGCGGTGGTGCTGGTGGGCGGCTCGTTCGGGGCGATCTTCCGCTGGGACGAGGCGCAGCGGGCACTCGTGCGGGTATGGGATACCCGTCCTACGCCACCCCCATCCCGCTCGATTCGGCTGGGTGACGGGGCGAGCGGACAGGCGGCGGCGCGGCGGCGCCCGGTCCTGACGAACGACTCCCAGCACGAGCCGTGGCGATTCGCCCCGGCCGGGACGACAGATGTGCGGGCAGTAGCCGCGGTGCCGCTGCTGGACAGCAGCCGGCTGCTGGGCGTCCTGACGGTCGTGGCGCTCGACCCGCACCAGCGATTCACCCCAGAGGACGGGGAGACGCTGGAGCTGCTGGCAGCGAGCGCGGCGGCGAAGCTGGCAGGGCTCGAGCGTACTCGGCTGCACGCTATCACGCTCGCCGGGCGCGAGCTGGCGCATCGCCTGAACAACGACCTCGCGCTGGCGGTTGGGACGCTCGACCTGCTGCGGGAGGAGCCGGCTGTTCCGGCCGCGTTGCGGAACATGGTGTGCGACGCAGCGGAGGGACTGGCGGCCGCGGTGCGGGCGATCGCCCAGTTCCAGGGCCTGGCCCGGTTCGAGACGAAGGAGACGCCGCTGGGGCCGGCGCTGGATATCGAACGCTCAACACAGCCCGCAGAACTATCGTAACCGCCGCGGGCGGCGCTGTGCGTGCTCTCAGGCGCGCGGAACCGACGCGCCGCCGGCGTGCGGCCGCTGGGACTTCAACGCCGCCAGGATGGCTGGGGCGATCTGGGGCAGCGGGACGACCTGGGTGGCGGCGCCGAGCTTGATCGCCTCCTTTGGCATCCCGAACACTACGCAGCTCGACTCGTCCTCAGCGATGGTGTGCGCCCCACTCTCGCGCAGCGCCAGGAGTCCCCGAGCCCCGTCGGCGCCCATGCCGGTGAGCAGCACGCCAACGGCGTTGCGGCCGGCGCCACGGGCGACCGAGTGGAACAGGACATCGACCGCGGGGCGCTGGTGGTGTACCGGGGGGCCGTCGACGAGCTTGACCTGGTAGCGGGCACCGTTGCGCTCCAGCAGCATGTGCCGGTTGCCGGGCGCAACCAGTGCCACGCCAGAGACGACGTCATCCTGGTCTCGTGCCTCGCGGACTTCCATTTGGCAGACGCGGTTGAGGCGCTCGGCGAACGCTCGAGTAAAGTGCTCTGGCATGTGCTGAACGATCACAGTGCCGGGCGTGGAGGCGGGCAAGGCGCTCAGCAGGACCTCGATCGCCTTGGTGCCACCGGTGGACGCGCCGATGGCCAGCACCTTGTGGGTGGTTTGGAGCAGCGAGAGCGCTGGCGGGAAGGGGACGGGCGACCGGGACGCCGAGCCCAGGGGAAGAGGCTGGAAGCGACGTGCCGCAGCCGCGGCGCGGATCGCGCGGACGAGCCGCCCGCCAACCTCGGGCGTGGAGAACTGGGAGCCGGGCTTGGCGATGACCTCCACCGCGCCCAGCTCCAAGGCGCGCAACGCGATCTCGCTGTTGGCCGGGGTGAGTGAGCTGACCACAACGACCGGCAGCGGATAGTGCTTCATGAGCCTGGCCAGGAACGACAGGCCATCCATACGGGGCATCTCGAGGTCCAGGGTGATCACGTCTGGGCGCAGCGCCATGATCTTGTCGCGGGCCACGTAGGGATCCGTGGCGCTCCCCACAATCTCGATATCCTCGAAGCGGGAGAGCTGCTCCGTGAGGACCTTGCGGACGACGGCCGAATCGTCCACAACCAGGACCTTGATCATTCGTGCGACTCCGCGAGTGGGGTTACGGCGGCCAGGAAGAGCCGTGCCTGCGCCCGGCCGTCTGCTCGCCCAGAGCACCCTTCGGCCGAGTGCGCCGCGGGCGCTGGCAGCGCGCCAAGACGGAGAGGGCGAAGCATGATGGCGTGCATCGCCGTGCTATTATCTCTTCTCAGTACGTTGAGCTTCATCGTGTGCTCCTCTGCCCGCGCCTGTCGCACGCTTCATACGTCCTAGAGTGCGGTGATGGTGCCACTGGCTCTCACAAGCACTTCGCCGGTGCTGATATCCAGGGACATGGTGCGCGAGTGGGTGCCGCCCACGTCGTAGGCGTGTAAGACAACGCCGTTTTTCGCGAGCAGCTTTTTCAGGATGATGAAGTTTCGCTTCCCGATCTGGAAGTAGTCATTCGCTTCGTTGCCGTCCACGCAGTTCGGGCAGGCACCGCCGGCGACCTTGACGATAAGACGCTGCTTCTGCGCCCCGGCTTTGTAGCTTTCGATGAACAGCTTGGGAACGCCGGTATCGACGAACATGGCGGGGTTGGCCGCCGCCTTCTGCGGATCGATGGTAGAGAGCGGCAGCATAACGTGGAGTAGGCCGCCCACGCAGGCCACCGGGTCGTAGATCGTGATCCCCAGGCAGCTCCCGAGTGCGTGGGTGATCAGCAGATCGCCCGGGGTGGAGGAGAGCTTCATGTCCGCGATGCCGACGATGATGCGCGCTCCGGGCCGTTCCCGCGTCATGGCGGGCTCACTTGAGGTAGACCGCAGGCTGCACATAGCGGAACTCGTGCGAGGCGGTGGTGAGGCTCTCGGAATGGCCGACGAAGAGGAAGCCGCCCGGGCGGAGCAGCTTCCAGAAGCGGCGGACGAGCTTCTGCTGCGTGGGCTTGTCGAAGTAGATCATGACGTTGCGGCAGAAGATCACGTCGAACGGTCCTTTCATCGGCCACGGCTCCATCAGGTTGAGCCGGGCGAGCCGGACCAGGGCCCGAACGTTGTCGTTGACGCGGTAGAGCCGGGGCGGGGTTGGCTTAACGCAAGTGAAGTATCTGTGCACCAGCGTAGAGGGGAGACCGGCCAGGGCATCCTGCTCGTAGGTCGCCTCGCGGGCCCGGGCGAGCACGGGGGTGGAGATATCGGTAGCGAGGATCTTGATGTCCAGACGATCGAGGTCCGGGAGCGTTTCGCGGAGCACGAGCGCAATGGTGTAGGGCTCTTCGCCGGAGGAGCAGCCGGCGCTCCAGATGCGGCCCCGGCTGCGGGCACGGAGTTGGGGAACGACGTGCTGGCAAAGGAAGTCGAAGTGCCGGGGTTCGCGGAAAAAGCTCGTCTTGTTGGTGGTCAGCACGTCGATCATGGTGACCAGCTCGCGGCCGCTCGCGTCACGCCGGACGTAGGCGATGTAGTCGTCGTAGTCGGCAAGGCCGAGCGCACGCAGCCGCTTGGCGAGACGCGCCTGGACAAGCCCTTCTTTGCCCTGACGCAGGTCGATGCCGCAGAGCTGGTAGAGCAAGCGGCTGATCGTCTCGAACTGCGCCGGGGTGAGCTCCGGCGCTATCAGGTCGCTGCTCATCGGTGCTCCTCTGGGCCGGCGGTAGCGCTGGCGATCGCGCAGGGGCCGTAGTCCAAACAAGATATTGGTCGCCGGGACGTTCCCCTCTAGTTGAGCGCCAGCAGGTTGGTCTGAAAGGCGAGCGCGTCGATCGTCTGCACGATCTTGGCCGTCGCCGCTGCCGCCGCCTGAATCTGCTCGATGGCGGCCGACAGCCGCTGCATGCTGGCTACGCCC